>Ga0181606_10000290_pt1 | contig 40379 bp, 19 predicted proteins | sample 041ome_10_FD_132994 | JGI IMG/M metagenome (GOLD analysis project Ga0181606, IMG submission 132994) | Coastal salt marsh microbial communities from the Groves Creek Marsh, Skidaway Island, Georgia - 041412US metaG (megahit assembly) | ecosystem: Environmental > Aquatic > Marine > Intertidal... | reverse complement strand
TGCTCTGGCTGTTGATTTACCTTCCGCGACGGTTACGAAAGCGCAGTCGATGTCAGAGCCGTATTTCTGACGATGGGATTTCAATCGGTTGGCGATACTTTCGGTTTCCCCGACGTACGTCCATCCGTCGGCGTCTCGGATGACGTAGACGACGGAACAACCGTGCGCCACCTTCGCGGGAGGGTTTTCATTTCGTAACACTACGAACACACCGGCAGCGTCTTCCGCGTCTTTTTCACCTTCTTCGGCGAGAATGAAACTCCGAGCATTTAAAAGTCCCGCGGCTAAGTCTGAAATGCCGCTGCTTCTCCTCTTCTCGACTGTTGAGGAGGATAAAACGGTGGCGGAAGATGGTCGGGCAGTAGTAATGCTCTGCTGCAAAAAAGATTGAGCGCGTCTCAAAACGTCATCCTCGAGCCCACAATCCGCGGCGGTTTGTATCGCCAGTGACTCTCTGCATTCCCCATCTTCTATTTTCCAGGTTGGACGCATCTTACCTTCCGATGTCATTGTTGTTCCCATGCGCATATTCTTTGCGAATGGCGAGAGGTGCGTATCGCAATCCAACACGCCGTGAAGGTGCGTCGCAAATACGCCTCGACACCCCAAATGATCTAGCTTTTCAATCACCGCCGCAGCGATAGCGGTGCCGTGAGTGGCTTCCGTTCCCCTTCCAAGTTCATCCACGCAAACAAAAGAGGAAGACGAAGATTCTTCCATGACGCACTTAATCTCCATCATCTCAACGGCAAATCCGCTTAGACCTTCGCTCGGTGAGTCCGACGATGCCATTCTCAAAGTGATTGAATCGAATCTTGGCACGATGCACTCTCCCCGTGCCGGAACCATTAATCCGCATTGTGATAGTAATGCAACGGAAGTCAAGCTACGAAGAATCGTACTTTTTCCCGCCATATTTGGACCCGTTAATATTATCATTCCATCTACATCCACCGTGTTTGAGATCACGTTTAGATCGGCGGTACCGTCCATCCAGAATGGCTCTAAATCTTCCACACGAAACGGAGTTTTGCAATCTTCTGGATCGAGAAGATGTGGTATCGTCCACCCTTTAGATTGGGCCTTGGAAACGTGTGCGTTTATTGCAAGAGAAATAGTTGACAAAGTGGAACATGCAATCAATGCACCCACGAATGGTTGTAGCGAACTAGACAGCATTCGAAGTTGTTCAGCAACAGCCGCTCGCGCCTCCCGACAGCTGTGTCGGTATATCTCTAGCTTATCTTCTACGTTTTGAGTCGTCCATCGATCTGCTAACTCGCGCCCAAAGCGGTCTCGAGGGTGAATCAGCGATGTAGCGGAAGGAGATGACGAGGATTCAAACTGTGAAACGGCAGCTTTAGAAACACCGCGCAACCACAATGAATTATTACGCTGGCAATGCTCAATTTCACAACGCTTTGCGCGCGCTTTGCGAGTTTCGTCGGACTTTTCGAGGACGGGGAGTAAATCATCCACAATCGCATCGTGTAAGGCATTCGCCGCCACATCCACATTATCGATAGCCTCGGCAACTGTATCTCGTCTGACTCTACCTCTCCAGCGCTCATTCTCGAAAGCAAATCGTCGCGGGAAATAACGTAAATATGACGAAGAAAGAGGGTCACAACGAACAATGCCGTCGTCTGCTTCATCTTCATCATCGCCTATCAAAGTGTAATCGTCTTCTTCTGCATCATCTGTTGCATCACTCTCACCATCATCACTATCGCGACGTGCCATAGCACTACTTGCTGCCGCGCTTCTCGGTCTATATCCTGAGTGATATTCATCAAATACGTCCGAAGAGATGATGCTTTCAATGACTTGCTTTACATTTCTGCACGTTTCTGTTAATTTTTTCTCATCTTCGTACGCTCGCGTTCCAAGTTTGCGGCTTGTTGCTTTTTCTAATAAACTCCGAGCCGCGATCCGTAAATCCGCATCATCGTGTTCGAGAAATCGCTCGCATGCATCTGCCATGGCGAAAAGGTCTGCGAAGAAAACATGGCTGGCTTCTTGTGAATTCAGCAGCGTTGCAATTTTTGTTACCGGCAACGTTTCCAAGTTCGGCATGGATGCATTTGTATTTTTGAATTTTTCGCATGCCAACTGAATTGACTTGGCAACCTCCTGTGGCGGAGGCGATAACAACAGCTCTTGTAAATATGAGCGACAACTCGCCGGGACATCTTTGTCGTTCACGATTGCGGCTAATAAAGGAGGAACGCCTCGACTTGGAAGCACACCGAGTTGTTGCGCCGTGTTCAGAGACAAAGGACGCATGGAACCTCTCTCGGCTTCTGCCAAATTTGGGTCGTTTGAGATGTTGACGACTCGGAAGTCTTCGTTCGGTTTCAATCCGTGCTCGCGCCGCGTTAAATCCAAAAATCCTTGAACGACATCTCCGTCGTATCTCAGGCGTTGGCCGCGCCGGCGCCGGCGCAGACCACTTTCAATATTCATCGTCTTCTTTTCGTCGTTGTAAAAGTCATTTTCATCAGCCAGCTCAGTAACATCATACTGGTCTTCCGCAACCGCGGATTCTATGGCGCCAACTTCCCACCGTAAACGTCGCGATTGACCCGAATTGCCTTTCGAGTTACTCTTGCTGGCGTGATTTGCGCCGAACGATCTGTGTTTATACAGCTTGTTCCCGGCACAACCAGAAGCGCGTAAGATTGCCGCACACCCTTCAGCAGTTAGACCGTAATCAACTCGACACACTCGCTCATCAACGAGAACGCGAACGAGAGTGTACCCCAACGATGAGGAAGCCACGGCGCAGAGCGGCAACGCTTGCTCATCCGCGAAATTAACATCCTCCCCTCGATCTCCTGCACCGCAAACGTACATCGGAGAAGCGGGTGTCACAATGGCACTCACGAATCTGTCTTTCGGCGGCGCTTTCAATGTGCCATACTTTACCATCTGCGGAACTTCTTCGCACACCACGACGGAATGCCCGTGAGACGTCAACCGATCTAAAGTTTCTTGAATTTTATTCTTTGGGCATCCGGCTCGAGGCACGCCTGTGTTCCCCATAGGATTCAACCCAGCGTGCGCGACTAAACAAACGGCGTTCCAGCCAAAACATTCGTAAAAATCGCCAACTCTTATCAGTAAAATTTTCTGCGGATATTTCTCCTGCGTGAGTCTCGCAAAGTCGTACACCGTCAGCGTTGCCGGTTTCGTATTCTTTTTCTTCTTTCCCGAAACGCCATCGTACAGCCGACTCGAACATCCTCGCAACGTCATATCGACGCCTAACGGGTCCGTCTCGTCTATCCTGCGAAGCATACTTTTAACCGTGGGGCGGTTTGCGCTATCTTTGAGCATGTTTTTATAATGCCTCGCTTCCGCTTCTGCGCTGCAATCGTCCTCGCCCTCCTCGTCTTCCTCGTCTTCCTCATCTTCCATTTCTCGCGCAATCGCCGCGCTCGAAGAATAATCCGAAACAGGTCGCCCGTCGCCGCGCGCCGCGAACGATCGCAAATCTCTCAAACATCTTCCCCTTCTTTGCGCGAAGTCATCTCGCGTTATTTCTGTTGTTGTTCTTCTTCCTACCGCTGATGACGATGATGATGATGCGGAAGAAGACGAAAACAAAGAAGAAGTAAACGCCAATCCTCTCTCCGTCTCGGGGGCCCTCCTCGGAGAAAAGACCGGGAGGAACCCACCTCTGGCTACAATTTTCCGCGCTGCTTTTGATGATGCGAGCATCGTCTTTATCCGTACTTTTTGTTCGTGTTGATGATCGACGACGACGACGACTGCTATCGCGCGCATAGATGTTTGAGATTTTGCCTCTCTTCGTTTGAGGAACTTTTTGCTTTGATTTTTTTGAATTTTGGCGCGAAAAAAAAACATCAAAAGTAACGAACTTCTACGACAACACAAACACAGAAAAGGCGAGGAAGGAACCATTCATTACATATACACACATGTCATTAGCGGAAACAAAAGCAAACGTGACGACCGTCGTCGTCGGCCTCAGAAACGAAGGAGACGACGAAGGAGACGACTCGGCGACGTACGCAGAACTCGAATATTCCTTGCACTTGTGTCCGAAGAAGCACAAAGCGGAGGCGCAAGCGATGTTCAATTTCGCCGACGACGACGACGAAAACGAGGGGGAGAAAAAGGTGGATAAACTGATCATCGTGCCGACGTGCCAGAAGACCGCGGTGGATATCATCAAAACCGGGGAGAGAGTGGACGAGGAGAAGGATTTGTGCTTGGAGCGGTTCATGAAGTTTGCCGAGATTGCGACGGGGGCTTTGAGAGAGAAGAATTTTTGGTGCGATTACATCGACCCGTGTTCTGGGTTATCGATGATACATCGAGACTCGCAGAGGGTGTACGGAGAAGTGGACGCGTTGGTCACGCTACTGAATTATGAATGCACGAACGTCGGGTGTTGTAAAATTGTGATGCATCCGAAATGGGGGAGTAGCGTTTATCCAGCGAGTTTGTTTGCGATTGCTCCGGAAGCGGAGGTCAAAGCGGCTCTAGAACTAGCCTCGGAAAAGATGAAGAAAAGATGATGACGATGTTATGTTATGTATACATGTACAAGGATAGAAAATGGTCATTAACAACATACGCACGCTATAATAATTTCACACACGCATACGCACAATTTAGTTACAACTCGCCGGCGAGCGGGACGGTTAAATCAACGTCGTCGTTTGCCAGCGACAGCATGAGTTTTACGACGGCGCATTCCGGCGACATCATCGGACCGCCTTTTACACCCATTTCTAAAGCAAACGAACCCGCCATGTACAACTCTGGGTGAAGCGTACCTCGTTCGCACTGCGAAGAGAGATACACAGCGAGTCCTTTTTTACGTTGAATTCGTAACCACGGGATCCAAAATTCGTCGTTGGGCATGTTACCCACGCCAAACGCCTCCAAAACGATACCTCGGACACCTCTTTCGTATAAATCTCCGTACGCTTTATTCGGATCGCATCCAGGAATGATGCTAATTCGAATCACGTTTGGATTTATTTCAAATCTTGGCCTATATTCTTTATCTTTTACGTTCAACAGCAACTGCGGATTGAAATCGATCCCTACCCCTAGATGCGCCAAATCGGGGTAACTTGGGGAACTGAACGCGGAATAAATAGTCGCAGATACTTTTCGAACTCTATTGCCTCTCATTAATTTCCCTCCAAAGCACACCGCTACTTCGTTAACCGATATGAACGGAGGTACGAAACCAGCCGTTGCGCACGAGACAGAGTCGATGAGGTTTTGTCGAGCGTCTGACCGCGGCATGGCGAGTGGCAGTTGGCTTCCTGTCACGATGATTGGTTTCCCAAAGTTCGCTAAAAGTAATGACAAAGCTGAAGCGGTATACGCGAGCGTATCCGTCCCGTGAACTAAAACGAAAGCGTCGTATTCTTCTCGAGCTTCGTGTAATGCCTTTGCTATAAACACCCAATCGCTTGGAACAATCTGGCACGAGTCTTTATTGAACAGAACCCGAACTCGTAATTTTGCAAATGCCGACAACTCCGGCACTGCACTCAGAATGTCCGTCAATAACGACCGAGGCCCCAATTTGGTGTCGTAGTGACCTCCGGTTCCTTTTTTCACTCGTCTCTGATATGCGCCGTGTTGCTCTGCTTCTCCAGATATGGCGCCTCCTTGCGACGTCATCACCGGCGACGACACCATGGTGTTATCGACGCCAACAGAGTTACTTGCAGCACCTTTCGGCGACGGACCATGACCTACGATACCTTCCATAACCCCTACCGTTGCTGTTTCCTCTTCAAAACTATCGCTGCTCATACCTAATGTTCCACCCGTGTGTAGAATCAGCACTCTGGGCTTCGAAGTGACAATCTGTACCTGATTGTCCGTACTTGGAGGTGTCGTCGCCTTTTTCGTCGCCGCTCCTCCGCCTTCGCGCTGATGCAGATCATCAAAAAATACCGGCGTTATGCTCCTGTTGCTCGCGAGCGCGACCAGATCGAGATGCGAATCCGACGCTATGTTCTTGTTCTCGCCGGCATAGAATTTCGTTTTGCGCAACTGTATTTTTCTCTCCTCGTCTTCATCTTCTTTCGCGCCCGCGTGGTCTTCTTTTGACCGTTTCATCGCGCGGGGTTGGGGCGCGCGACGAGAATAAAAAAGGAAGAGAAAAGAATGCGGAAAGCTTGAGGAGAATTTGCTCTCTTTCTCTCTTTCTCTCTCTCTCTCTCTCTCCTTCTCTCTCGCTCTCTAAAAGTGAGTGTTATCCGCAATCCTCTTCGAAATGGAGTTTCCGGCTGCCTTTTCACAAACGTCATTTTTTGACATTACATCGAAAGAGTTCCGTCTCGCTACGGAAGCGAGACGCTTTGGCGCACCTCTCTTCAACCTCTCCCTGTTTCTTTTCATCGAGAGGCGCGATGACGATGATGACAATTATGACGACGACGACGACGGCGACGACGACGACGATGATGATGTCGCGCGCACAGAGACGCGAAGAATGTTCGGTATCGTCGGTGGTAGGTGAAGAGAGAAGACGAAGAAAACTACAACGCGGCGGTATGATTAATACTGGAGGGAGAACGACCGGGAAGAATAGGAGGCACTTTGCAGTGAGTGCGTCTTCTTCTTCTTCTTCTTCCGCGGGAGGGAAAAGAGGAGGCGACGAAAACTTGTACGAGATCCTCAACCTTTCGCCGCCGTATGAATCGCTCACCAAGAAAGATATCAAATCTGCGTTTCGAAAGAGAGCTTTGGAAACGCATCCGGATAGAAACAAGGCACCAAATGCGACGGAGGAGTTTAACAAATGTAAGCAAGCGTACAACACGTTATCAGACGACCGTTTGAGGGAAGAGTACGACAGAAAACGACTTTTCTGGAAAAAGAATGGTGCGGGCGGCGGCGGTTGGGCGGGCGCTTCTTCTTCTTCCTACGCGGCGAGACCCAAACAACAACAACAACAAAATGCAGAAGAACAACCGTTTTACGGCTTTTCAGATTTCTTCCGCGACGTAGAAAAAGAGTTCGCAGAGCGCGAGAGACGTAAAGGAAGAGATCCGTCCAAACCGAAGAGCATATGGGAAGAATTGGAGATGCTCGGCGAGGAGTTTGTGGAGTTTCTCGAGGAGAACGAAAGGAGGGACTTTCGCAAATACGAGGAAGAGGCAAACGAAAAGACGAGTAGCACTAGGACAAGTAATGCGAGCAGCAGCAGCAGCAGTAATTATAGCAGCAGAAGTAGCAGTAGCAGTAAAACGACGACGACGACGACGACGAACTCTGCAAATAAGAAAGCAAAAGATGAAACAGTGGAAGAGATGCTGCAAGCGTTGAAGAAGCAGATGGGGAAAGAATAAGAGAAAGTTGACGTTGGTTAAAAATCGATTGTACTCACAAAACACATCAATTGATTTCGCTCACGAATTCCCTCACTCTAACGCGCAAAAACTCACGCGCAGACGTTGTAAAAAGAACAGTAAGTCAGTCAGCCATAATCATCATGTCGTCGCCTCCTGTTTCTATCGATCTACGATCTCTATCGCGCGATGAAATCATTCACCACTTCTCGCTCTGTTGCTCGTCCACCGCGTTCGCTTCCAAACTCGCATCGCGCTCGGCAACGTGTAACTCGTTCCCGGAGTTGGTCCATCACGCGCGCGAAATATGGTTCGACTTGAACCCGGCCACGGATTGGGAGGAAGCGTTTCGTGGGCACCCGAGAATCGGGGACGATCCCATCAAGTTGAGAGAAAAGTTTCACTCCACCAGCGGAGATTGGGCGATGGGTGAACAATCGAACGCGATGGCGACGGCAACCGAAGGGACGCTGAAAGAGTTGGGGGAGATGAACGTGAAATACGAGGAAAAATTCGGTAGAATTTTCATCATTTGCGCGACTGGAGTGACCGCGGAGTTTGTACTGGCGAACGTGAAGGACAGGATGGAGAACAGTCCGTGGGCAGAGATGATGGTCGCGGCGAGAGAGCAGATGAAGATTACGGAATTGAGGTTAAAGAAGCTGAACTTGAGGTTTGACGAAGACGCGGGACAGGCGTCGTCTTCCGCGCAGGCGTCTTCGATGAAGAAGAGGGTGAAGATATTGAACGAACAAACTAGCAGTAGCACTTTGGCGAATAGCGAGAAGAAAAAGTCTCCGATTACGACGCACGTGTTGGATACGGCATTGGGGAAACCGGCGGAAGGTATTAAAGTGACTCTGAATAACCGGAGTTCGGCGGCGCCTTGGATTTCAAAGGAAGGCTACACCAATGCCGACGGAAGGGTGACGGATTTAATGGGAGGGGATGAAACGCTGTTCGCTGGAGACTACGAGCTCGTTTTTCACGTGCAAGAGTACGTGCGAATGACGACTGGACAGAAGAGTTTCTATCCGGAGTGTCCGATTAGATTCACGGTATTCCAGGGCAGAACAAAAGAGCATTATCACGTGCCTTTACTTTTGAATCCGTATGGGTACGGAACCTATCGCGGCTCGTAAAGTTCTAAAAGCTACTTTTGATATTGTATAATATGATTTGCTAACACTTTTTTTACACCTACGAAACTCTAACGCCTCTCGCATCTTTTTCCAAGAGTTCTCTGAGGCGAAAGGCGACTCTATTTCGATCGTTTTCACCTACTTCGTCTCGACCGATATTAACGTCGTCCCATTTTACGATTGGTACGCATTGAACGACACTACCTATCATCATGCATTCTTTTGCCCGTTTTTCTAAAATTAACTCTCGGAAGCTGCAATCCTTTCGTTCGCATTTGATGACTCCAACGTCTTTCAGCAACCCCTTCTCGATGAATTCAAAACATCTCCGCATAGTTACCCCGTCTAGAACGTCGTCAACCTTTGGCGCCACAAAAATCCCCCGATCGTCGACAAACGCTACGTTCGCGCTCGGTCCTTCTAAAACTTTATCGTTTGATACCCAAATACCGACATCAGCGTCGTGCATCTCCGCATCGTTCGCAATCATGCAATTTTGTAAATAATTCGTCGATTTAATTATCGAAAATGGTTTGTTCTTCACCGCTATTGGAGTCGTCCGAGCGCGCAACGTTTTTGTCTTTGTTTGCTTTCGTTCGATGACGACACAATAAAAAGCACTCCCTTCCTCGCATTCTTTCCTGGAGAGTGCAAAGCCGCCCACTCCAGCGGTCAGATAAAAGCGAGCTTGCATGGAAAGCCCGCTTTCTGGGTTCTCCCGCATCGCAAACCCGCGTCTCTCTCTCTCAACAAACGCGGCCGCGACGGTATCCTTCACCACTTTTTCCACCATATCCAACGTCGGCAATCGCTCAGGGAACGGAATAAAGCTCATCGAAGCGCTCGTCCTCAAACGGTCCAGATGATAGTGCAAGTCCTGAAACGTCCTCGTAGCGACGTCAATCGAAACGGTGTCGAACACCGCGTGCCCTCGGTTAAAACCATGATCGTCGGCTCGCAGCACAAAAGAAGAAGGGTCCGTGGTGATCGCATCCACGTGCGAAGAGTAAAAGGAGAGACACTGAAAAGAGCGCGCAGGTTGTTTACTTAGGTGTAACCGCATGAAATCTTCTCCGCTAACCGTCCTCGTTGCGTTGGTCTCTTTTTCTTCTTCTCGCTGCTCCTGGCATGAACAGAGACGAAATCCAGGACGATGACGACGACGACGATGACAACGATGACACGGCCGGTGACAACATCGACGGAAGAAGGAAAAGGAGGAAGACGAGGCGCAAGTCGCAGACATGAAACAAATAACTGTAAAAATGCGTAACTGTTTTTTTGTGTTTTCTAACTGTCTGTCCTACACTTTTTCTGGCGCGATATTGCGAGAAAAAAAGCACATATAATTTCACACGCGCGCGAGAAGAATAAAAAGGCGCAGATCCTATACTTCTTCTTCGTCGTCGTCGCATCTCTCTTTTACCTTTGAGAAGAAATGTTTGAGACGCGGGTGGCGGATCTGCTGCAACACGCCGCCGGAGAATACATTCACGTGCGTTCTTCTTTTCCTTTTTTTTCTTGATGTGCTTTTGCTCTCTCGCTCTCTCTCTCTCTCTCCTCCAGCGTACGCGCTTTTTATATATATATTCTTCTCTTCTCAACAATCGAACGCGTGGTGGAGCATCGCGCGCCGCGACGTTCACTCTTTCGTAATGCCGTTCTCTTTCCTTTGCGTTCTTTCTCATTTATTCATATTGTGTTATTCTTCTTTTTGCGGTGTTGAAAAATTATTAGGGGATTGACAAAACGGCGTTGAAAATATCTGTGCTCTCCGGGGATGTGATTTTACGTCGGTTGCAGTTGAAACCGGAAGCCTTGGAGAAGCTAAACTTACCTGTGGAACTCACTCGAGGAGTCGTCGGGAGTTTGAGGCTTAAAATTCCGTGGGCAAAGTTAGGAAAAGAACCCGTGGTGGTGACGATATCTGAGGTGTTTGCTTCGGCGAGACAGTTGAGCGCAGAAGAAGTAGCGAAGCGAGCAAAGAAGAGGAAAGACGAGGATAAAAAGCTGGACGACGCGGCGGTTGAGAATGCGAAAGAAGAAGAGGAAGAAGATAGTAAAAAGCGAAACGAAGAGAAAGTCGAGAGATTAGATAATGCGGAAAGATTATGGCTCATGAAACGTTTGTTTGATCTGACGCTCCAAAAGGATGAGGGAGCCGGCGAATTTGGAGAAGGAGAGCAAAGCGACAGTGACGGAGGATTCGTGCAAAAGTACGCCAAAATCATCCTCGGTAATTTACAAATTTCGATAGAGAATGTACACATTCGATACGAAGATGAAATAACGACTCCAAATCATGCGTTTGCGGCAGGGTTAACGATTCGAAACGTCTCTGCGCACACGGTTGACGAAAATGGGAATCCAGATTTCGTAAGATCAGCGTCGTTTGCAGAATTTCGGAAGAAGTTGACGTTGGATGGATTTTCGATTTACTTTGATAGTGAGGAAGGAGAGGAGAATACTAGCAATAGTAATATTACTAGCAGTTATAGCGAGCCGAAGCGCGTGCCAAACGTATTCTTTACGGAAAAGCTAGATCCAAATGCAAAGGATATGCAGCAATGGTTAAATATGTTCATGCCAGCTTTCCGAGACGAAGATGATGAAGAGAAGAAGAATGACGTTCTTAGATATAATCGAATTTTGCAACCGATATCCGGTTCTTTCATCTATACGAAACGTGCAGACAAGAGATTCGACGATGGCGAAACACCTAGACAGCTTATGGAGTGTCACGTTGATACAGCTGGCATACGCCTTAAACGCGCGCAATATCACAATATTGCGCGTGTTTTGGAAGCGTTCAAAATCCATCAATTGAGAAGTGAAACGGAACATTTGCGACCGAATCTTTTTGGAGGGGAAACGCCGCGGACACATCCTCAATTGTGGTGGAAGTATGCTATCTTAGCTGCGCAAACGAAAATTCGGAAGCGGCGGCAGCGCACTTTTGCCAGTGCAGTGAAATGGGAAGATATCGTCGACTTGTCCCGAAAGAGACGAAGGTTTTTGACGATTTACAATCAACCGGGTGGCGCAGACGATGATGATCTTCTCGACGAAATTTACGAAATAGACTCAAAATTATCCTATCATGCGGCGATGACCTTCCGATGTATAGCACATCTGGAAAGAGAGCGCATGAATGATACCAATTCAAATTCTATTGCTCTCGCAGCCGTCCACGATGCGAAGAGATATTATGAGAAAGAAATTCTTCCTCATAAGAAAAAAGGAAAGATTTCAGCATGGTTTGGTAGTTACTTTAGCAGTAGTAGTGGTATTAGTGATGATAGCAGTAGAAATAACGCTCTCAAGGAAGGTGTAGAAAAGCACGTGGGTAATGATTCATTGGGCCAATTGTTCAGCGATGATGATTTTACAAAGCTCGAAGAAGTGTTTGACGTGAAGACGATTGAATCTCAACAAAAATCTGCTGAAAGTTCCTGGAAAGGAAAAGATCTATCATTTTCTGTTCACATAGCAAAAATGTTCTTCGCTATAACAGAAAATAACAATCGCGATATTATCAGTTCTGTCGCGCTCGATCTCACAGCTTCTAGGAACGTATACAAGAATGGAAACGCGACAAGTTTTCTTAATATTTTAGGTTGGGTGGTTGATGCAAACGGAACAAAAATGTTACAATCAGGCATCGACAGGAACACCGAGAACATTACAAGTTCTTCCACAACTTCTTCAGATGCAGCACTTTCGGTGTCTTACGAAGAGTACCCACCATTTGATATGGAATTTTATGATTCGAAGACTGTCGTGATTGCTGCGCCAACATTCTTGGTCATTGAAAAGAACTTTATCGACTCAATCGCGGGTTTTTTTGAAAAACCAGTGTCTGATGAACTTACATCAGAAGTTCTCGAAGATTTTGCGGAAGATATTGCAAATGTAACCAGTAATGTCGCCAAGCGCACCGCTTCTGGTTTGTCCAGTGTGTTGAATCGAATGAAGTTTGAAATTTCAATCGATGCTCCTAAAATTGCGCTTTTGCCTTCGACTGAGGGGAACATGATAAGTTGCGATAAAAAAATTGTCTTGGATTTAGGGAAATTCGTAGTTTCGAACGATCCACAACGCGATCAGGGCAGCGCGAACCGTGGAATTCGAGGTGATCCAAAGTATAACGCGTTCACGGTGAATGCAGAGAATCTCGCTGCTTATATTGCCTCTGGCACATTCGACGTCCAAGGGAAACATGAAATTTTATTGCAGCGCGCGAAAGAGAATCGTTTGGAATACGATCTCGAAGCTTATTTTGTCCTCGCACCCCTGAAGATCACTCTCGATTTGCAGATTGCTGGGAGCGGATTTGAAATATTCGATGAAGTGAAAAATAACGCAGCGTCATCCGACGAACAAAATCCGGGAATGATTGCCGAAGCAGATATTTCAGATCTTGCGTTTACTCTCTCTCCGTGTCGATTAGCAATGATGTATAACATAGTAAACTCTTTTACTAAGAGTCAACGATATAATGGGAAGGGACAAGCGCCTGATGCAGAACGTGTTACAATCAACCCCCGGTTAGATGATGGTTCTTCGACAAAGTTATCCACTATTTCAAAAGGAAGGGAAGGAAACAAAATGAGCAGGATTATTTCGTCGCGTATATCTGTTGATATTTCAAGAGCTTCAATTGCTTTATGGGGACAAAAAATGGGATGTAAAGACGAAGACAATGTTTTGGATGGTGTAATATTCGGTGGAGTCGAAAGATTATCGAAATTTGAGTGTGCAAAGTCGGAGTTTGCAATTATTGAAATAGTAGCCACAGGTGCAAAAACAATAAAAACGTTATCAAATGTGGACGAAAGTTACGTCATCGAAGCAGGCAAATTAGAAATTCACGACGTAATTTCCGGGGGATATTTCATTCAGCTCTCAAATTCGCCGAAGAATATCGAGAGTGCGAGTGTCAAAATGCGATACGATAGCTGGACAAGTACAGAATCACCAACATTCAAGAATTGCTACGGTCAGCTTGAAGTCTCTTCAGATATTTGCTTTCTGGGAGTTCGCCGACCAACGATAGCATCTGTTTCCCGGTTTTACGACGAACTATCGCTTGTGCTGTCCTCTAACAAGGCTTCTCCATCAGAAAGTGAAGTAGAAAATTCCAATGGGAGTGGTCATGATACGCCGTTGAAAGTTGTCAATGATGAGAATGAGTATGTGGAGGAGGATGTTCCAGTAAATTTCCGGTTGGCGGTTAGATTCAAAGAATTATCATTAACAACATTTGTTGAAGCACAAGATATCGGGAAAAATGGCAATAATCCAGCGGTAGCTTCGATTGAAATCCACGACGCAGATATTTCTTTATTGACACAAACAGGTTTAAATCCTATGAAAGTGTTTGGTACTCTTGGTAGCTTGAGCGTAATGAATGAAACGTTGCCGGAGTCGCATCCTCACAGATACTTTGTCTCGGTTAAAAAAAAAGAAAATGCAGCACTTGATAGCGATGGAGGAGAGAAGTCATACTTTGAATACCTGACTTTCGATCGATCGCACAGGAACTTTCCAGGTCACGAGCAACATCTGCTTCTCAACTTGAAGAAGTCAAAAGTTACCTTTCTGATGCGTTTCTTTTCACAGCTGTTATGTAGCGTTGGTGGATTACTCGCTGATGCAATTCCAATCGATAAGCTTCCTGAAAAGCAGAGAAATGCGGAAATTTTGCGACGAGGAATAACGCGACCCTCTACGTTTAAGTACGATGTATCGCTATCCCAAGCCGAGATTGTTCTGCCAAAATCTACTTCATCGCAGGAAGCGTTACGCCTTGACGCAAAAAATGTTTCCATTGGCAACAGTTTGGAATGGAAATACGGTGATAGTCATCTGACTCGAGGCGCTGTACTGATGAATAGAATGTCAATTCAGCTGAAGGATTTTGCGATGTTTATAAAGAATGGGAAAGGTGAGTGTGGCTCTTACCCGGCATTATTTTGTGCCAAAGGCGAGAGAAATGATCCAGCTCAAACTTTCAGTCTTGATTTGATATCCCCATCCTGGGATCCAACAGAAAAGATGTGCGCGAGTGATATTCGTCTCGGCGCGGATGGTGCGATCACCTTAGAACTTGATGACGTCGAATACAATATATTATTAGCCGTTTTGAGTGGAAATTTCTCTGAGACGGGATTCCTCCAGGAACCACTTTTTGAGTATGCGGAAATTGAAGTTCCGAAAGAGAACGACGTAGCAGAAGGCGAAATCGATACTTTGCCTTCTCTTAAGAGCATGATTACGGTAAATCTGCCAGAGGTGTGCTTGTCTATGTTCAATTCTCCTCGGCTCAATGCGAAAATATCGCCGTTAGCGAGGCTAGTACTCCGTCGCCTCTGGGTTTGCTACGAAACGTTACGGAATGACGAGGAAGCGTACAGTGTTCACTTGAGCTTACCTGCTTTGAGTGTCCAGGATGTAAGAAACGGGACCGCACCAGCTGCTGCAGAGATAGTCGACCACACTGATGAATCTTTGACTCTTTTGACGCTGGATTTAATATCTAGAGCCGATAAATTTGATCTTGGAGTAAATCTGCAGTCTTGCCGGCTAAAAGTTGATCCTCAATTTCTGAGAGAAGTTTTGTACTTTTTTAATCTTAAAGACGACGAGTTGAGACGACAAATGCTCGAGCGGCGTTTGAAGAATGACATCAATTTCTTAAACAAGGATTTTATATCCCTGGCCTCACAAAATGCGGATGAAGTTGACGATGCTGAGATTATCATGCTTTCCCCAGCGAAACGAATTTTGTGTGACGGATTACATGCACCTCCACGGTGCACCCTGGATGGGAACGGGAGGAAAATTGTGCTACCATGTTCCCTGACGAAGCATTTACCACCGCTAATATGTGTAGGTAATTTTCGAAGGCTCACGATTAGGAATGCTGTTATCGAAGGCGATGTGGAAAGCTTTCTCAGTCTCGGTACACGTTCAAGTATAATCTACGAGAATGTTACCTTCGAAAAACGCAAGGAAGATGGACCAATCACGAGCGAGTTTTCGAAAGCATCGGCAAATAAAGAGTTGGAAAAATCAAATGCTACAGATTGTGTTACAACATGTTCCGTTCTAGCAAGAAACGTGGAGCTATTGATTCTTGACTCTGATACTACGATGAAGCGCGGGAAAACGGTGAGTGTAACCACTCCTGGCACGAACGCGTTATCAGTACAACTGTACGCATCGGTTGACTACAAGTCAATGCCAAGCGAGCTTTTAAGTTCTAACACAAGAACAGAATTGAATGCTGTTGTGAACGGTGTGACCATAAATCTCTGCCGCAGCACCACTTTTCCCACGAAAACAAAGTTTGTGCCGAAAGTGAGCTTTCTGGAACCTACCGATTTCGATGTAAAACTTGTAACCGATGCCAATGGTTATCAAGTGCGGCTGATATCTTCTGACATGTGTTCAAGTTTTGATTCTGTAAGTCTTCGCGTGGCGAAAAACTGTTTATCGCAACTTAGTAACGTCTTTGAAAAAAAAGTGGCGTTGTCTACTCTGGTCTCAACATGCAACTCCTATGTGCCAATAAGTGCCTCTCGGTACACAAACTTGAAATTCTGGCGCCCGGTGCCACCAAAAGGATTTTCATTTCTCGGTGACGTGTGCTTATCAACAGATGCTGATGCACCCGCAAGTCCAGTCATGTCAATCAATGACGCAGCTGATGTAACCACTTTACCAATTGGTTTCAGTTTGGTATGGAGTTCGCCCTCGAACGATTGTTTCATATGGGCTCCGGTACCTCCTAGTGAAGATTACGTAAGTCTTGGATGTATTGCAACAGAATCTGAAAGCACGCCAGATGTTGCGAAGGTTGGGTGCAAAGTTGTCAGACGAGAAGTAGTGAAAGAGTGCGAAATATTGGATTGCGTTTATGACGGTGGTGAAGATCAACTTAAATTGTGGAGAGTGGAGAATAGCTGCGGGACTTTTGTCCTTTCAGAGAAGAAAGAGTCTGCGAGATCGAGATGTGCGGCACAACTTCGCATTCCCTTGCTCCCAGAGGTATTCATCGAGAAGACGCGTGAAAGTACCACGCAAGAAGTTGTGAGTGTAAGCGAATCAGTTGGTGCCGGGAGAACCATCAAACCTAGAGACGAAACTTCTGTACAAGTTTCCCTTCCAAGAATTGCGCTCACTTTGTGCGAGCCTGGTAAACGAGACCCTTTTATTTCTCTTGGTATCAATGACGTTGCGGTCGTAGTTCGTGGAAATGAAGAAAACGCTGAAAATAATGCGTCAAGGGACGGTTCTGCCAGTACAAAGATAGATGTAGCGTTCTTTAATCCTCGCGTTGCATCTTGGGAACCCCTAATTGAACCATTCGACGTGTGTGCTCGTTTTGACCGCTCGCCGTTAATGACAGACAATATTTATTCAGAAGACAGCGTGAAATTTTCAGTTGCAAATGCGATTGGTGTAAATATCTCGAGCTCTCTTGGTGATGCGATCGTCAAATATCAGCGAGCAGATCAGAAACTTCTGTCTCCAGAAATAATTCCGTCTTCTGAGTCAGCACCACCTTTGTCATCACGGTGGAAGCAGACTCTTCGGGGTATATCGATTTCAGACGATGAAATTAATCTCTCCAATTCAATCTCTCCATTACTTAAGAATGAACTTCGAAGATCGATATATGTTAGGTATCAACGTTCCACCAAAGATGATGTGGTTGAAGTAAAACCACAGAAATGTATCACATTGGACTCATTAACGGCTACGGGCACTAAAATTGTACCTACTTTAGATAAAAATCTTGAGCCGCCCGATTCAAGGTTCAGAAATGGAGCCACGGATGGATATTTAGATCCGAACATCTCGCCATATGCGCATGGACGCGTGAAAACACTCCAATTACAGTCAACTTTCGTACTTACGTTTACAAAGTGTCGGATTGAAATTGGAGCACATAATCGTGATTTGGTGGATGTTAGTGAATCTGCACTGTATGCTCGAATAAACGTTGATGAGAATCTGATGAGGACACGCGCTTCTGCGTTGTTGAAAGTCACTTCATCGTCGTCCTCGATGGATGATTCAGTGCTTGAGTGCATCTGGTCTGATAAGTTCATTGCAAGAGTTGCCTCTGAGAAGATCCATAATTGCTCTGTGAGCATTTCAGTAATAGATGCACACGGGAATGGTGGTCGAGGTAAGGTCATTTCATTCTTGAATGATATGACTATGTCACATTTGATCAATATGTATGGCCGGCCTTCTGATTCGAACACCATAAAGTTGCCGAATGATGTTGAAATTCAAGTTGCTTTCGAAGGTTACGGCTCGCATAGAACTTCCGGAGGGGAAAGTGATGCCCAAAAGTCACTACTATCTTCAAAGACTGAGCAAATTTACAGCATCGATTCAAAAGCTGGTTTTGCAACATCTTTTCTCTCGAGGAAGAATTCTGAAGATGTTTCATCTTCTGCGCCATTATATTATTTGAGTTTGCATCCTAAGGGACCGTGGACGAAACTTGTGTGTGAGGAGCTAACCCTTTCAGAATCGTCCGATGCGATTGATTTAAGCGAGTTTCTCAATTACAGTGATGCCGCAATGTCTAATTATTGCGGAGAAAAAGATGTTCTTAAAGCTGTCGTGGCACGTACAATTGACCCTATAACTCAGAGAATTGAACGAACTATACGTGAACTTTCCCGAGTCCGGAACGAAACGGATCGGTCAATTGAAATTTTTGTCGTTCCAGCGAGGATGACACCTGAAAAAACTGAATTTTTGGAAAAGAAGGCAAACAATGACGACAGAAAAAGTTGGGAATGCAATTCCATCGAGAGCAGTGTTAATGATCAGGCGCACTCTGGAAAAGTTCGGCGCGTCGTTGAAGAAGCTTTCGAAAACGAGCGCTTTCTTCCTTTCCGAGGATGGCGATCTACACATCTTCTGCTTACGGAGCGCAAAGCGTGGTCCACGCGCACCGGTTCCAATTCCATGTCTTCGAAAGAAGACTTTTTATCCGCTATAGAATCGAACAAGCCAGCTAACTGGACGTGGGAGGAAGACGAATGGGAAATTGATACATCGCATCCTCATTGCGATGAAGATGGTTTTGCGTACGCGGGAAGTTTTCCGGAGTTAAAATATCCCTTCCGTAGGGGACAGGAGATAAAAAGCACCCTCAGCTTTGTGAGGATGCGAAGATGGATACGAACCCGCAGATACGTCGTACCATTCGGTGCACAGTCAAAAGATAGCGATCGCATGTCATCAATCAACGAAGAAAGTTTCTTAGACGACGTTAATCATCACGTGACGTACCGTACCATTATAGAAGCAGGATGTGAAAAATCGCTTCCAAGCGCTGTCTTAGGACCGGATGCGTCCTCGCACGTGTATTTTCGTGTTCTTGGTACAGACAACGCGAGTTACGGCGAATCATTTTCCTCGTGGGCCAAGCCTGTTAAATCTGGCTTTTTTGACGAAAACTTTGACGACCGGCTGAATAGCGAATCATCCACGATAGAAGACGCTATGTTGAAGCGTGCAATCAAACGTGGGGGATTGGCGCTGGCGGACGGCGTGGAAGAATCTGCAGTACACGTTTGCGAAGATGTCGATGGTTTGAAAGGAAAGAACTGGTTTGTATCCGTTCGTTGTGAACGTTTTCCGCTCGGAAACAGCACGTCAACGAGCAGAAAACCATCGCGTAAAACAAACACCGATTCTCAACGTGCAGTTGCGTTAAGTAGTGAGTGGATTGTGACTCTATCTGCGCCCTGGTGTTTGAAGAATGCGTTGCCCGTTACAGCTGAAATTTCTCTCAACTCCTATGCACAGCAGCGCGAGAATGAAGCGTATTTCTTTGAAAAGAAGTATTCAAAAATTCTTGGTCCGGGCGAAATTGCAAAGACATACTATGTTGACCCAGGAGCAAAGTGCATAGCTCGTGTAGAATCCATTAGTGGTGGGTGGGAACCGAGTCAGCGCATAGACTATGGGACACCGCTGGATAAAAATTTTGATTACTTTAATTACGGAGTTCCGGTTTCGCCGGCAAGTTGTGAAGATGCCGCGAAGAAGAAAAAAGATTCGTCAATCTTGAATTCTGGTGGAAGTTTCACATTCGGAACCGAGTTTACAGACTCCTTCAGCGGTGGATCTTCGGCTAAAAGCCGTGTTAAATCTCTGGACGCCTTTGAAGTAGTGAAAGTGAGCCCCTCCAGTAAGTCTACCTCTGGAAATAAGATTTCCATGAAATCTTCGGTTAAGATTACGTGTTCAAAATTGGACGAAACTGACGTTGCTTCGACAAGGGTCTTGATCTTGTGTTCGCCCCTAGTTTTAATCAATAGAACTGGTGACGATATCGTATTTCGCTCATCTGCCATACCTGCTGGTGTAAATCAAAACAAGAAAATTGAAACTTCGAGTAATCCTTCGATGTCTGATGTGGCAATGTCTTTAATAGATGACACATCGGAAATGCAAATCGGGGACGAGAACAGTGATGGCGTTTCTTCGAGGCGACTATCGTCGCAGACAACTTATATTGGAAAGACGCTGCCAACAAACAATTCAGATATGAGTGAAGTGTACGTGCTCAAAGGCGGAACTGGTGGACGTCCCGAAGATAGAATAACGTTCCTCGGTGCCGAAAGCGCGAACGAACTACATGAGAAGACCGCGGCTAGACTGGTATCAAAAAATGAGCGTTTAGAGATTGGATGCTCCAAGAAATCTTTGTCGGAACCGTTACCAATTGCGGACCGAGATTTCATTTCAGAGCGTATTGTCGTCGTGGAGTGTTTAACAAGAGATGGTCAAACGTGCTATCCAATCAGCATCCGCTCGGAGGAACAGCCTCATCTCGCAAATATTGGAGATGGACTAGAGCACACGAGAGGCATGTTCACTGAATGTCTCGCCATCATTCTCGAACCTGCCTTCAGCCTTATCAACAATACCGGTGAAACCATTCATCTTACCCAAGTCGACCCAAATAAAGAACTTGTCTTCGATGAAAAAAAGGATGTCATTACTTTGCACTCTAAACGCGAGAATAAGCGTGGCGTTCCTCTAAGATGGTCTGATACGAATTTGCCAAGAGTATTATACGCTAAACGAGAACGGGATGAAGAATGGATGATTCCTTTTGTGCTTAAATCGACACACACTGGCGATACACTGCTACCCATAAACAAAAGAGACGCTGATTCGTTAGAGGATGTGGATGACTTTTTACACGTCCACATCGCGAAAACAGAGTTGACACGCGGTTCTTCTCGAGTGCACTTTTCTTCGAGAGTAGGAAATGATGTTTTGGAAGAGCAGGCACTCGGATCGCCGCCGAGTAAAGAAGTGAAATTGAAGAAGAAAATGCAACTCGATCAGGAAGCGAGTAAAAGAGAGAAATCAATTTCTTTTGAGAAGAACAACATCGTCTCCAGAAAAGTTTTTCTCTCTATACCTGAGTTTGTCCTATCAACGATTGATTCTAACGTTGAAGAAATATTTGTGGTGACATTGAATGGCATAGATTTAGAATACAATCAAGCGCTTGTTGGTGCGTCTGCTGCCTCAATCAGATTTGTATTACACTCACTGCAAATTGATGACATGAGTCCCTTGACGCAGTATCCAGTTTTGCTTCGCGTCATGCACGATGCAAAGGAACTTGTGGTACCACCAATGTTGAATTTTGTTGTGCGATCACATCTAGAAACAGACGGTAAAACGAGTGCATACGAAGAAATATTGATTAACTTTTCGAATGCACCAATACATATTGCAGCGTACGAACCTTCATTGTGGCGCGCTCTTGAATTTTATGATCATTTTGTTGATGGTTCAAAACAGAGCATAGTATCTCCAGCGGCGGAAGATAAAGCAAGTCAGCAAGCGGATCCTCAGATATTCATTGAATTGATGAAAATTTCGAAGTTAAGAATCGTAATATCATTTCGCGCCTCGGAACAAAAAAGGCCGAAACGTGTTAGAAAAGTTTTCCCCGGCATTGTCACAGTTGTCAACTTGGATGAAGCTACGCTCGACCTACGTCCCATGCGTCTCGAAAAGCAATGCGCAAAGAAATCAACGTTTCAGGATACTTTAACAAAAGCATACGTTAAACAAGTCAAATTACAGATTATTCGACTGTTAACTGGCTTTGATGCGTTAGATTCCGTAGCTCTGGCATTAAATCGTGCTTCAATCGGTCTGTCAAAATTGTCCGGTGGGCGCACGCTAGACCTTTTTGGTGTTTCGCAAGAAGGTAAGAAGCCAACAATGCTCTCATCTGCACTTCGCGAAAAATTGTTCATCGGTTCAAAAGACATTCGCAATGATGCTTTAGTGGATGAATCCACTAACTCAGCCGTAAAAACTGGCGCTGCGGTCGTTGGACTCATGGATGGAACTGAAACTTTAGCCAGAGGTGTTTTAAGTGGGGTCACCGGTGTCTTCATGCAACCGGTCAAAGGGGCGATGAAATCTGGTACCAAAGGATTCGTGAAAGGTTTTGGTAAAGGTTTGGTTGGTGCCGTGGCACAGCCAGTATCAGGTGCTGTTGGGATGATTAGTCATGTGGCTGCTGGAGCATCGGGAGGTGTCCGTGAGGCAAAAGAACTCGTAGGATTATCTCATGGTGCTCAATTCGCGAAAAGAATCAGACCGGCGAGAGCTCCTTCCGCTGATGGAATATTGCGGCCTTTCAGTAAAGAGCTACTGAATTGCGAAAAATTATGGAGAGCCGTATCGGGCTCGAAAGCGAAGATCATATCTAGAAGGGCATTTGGTAACGAGCACTTTGCGTGGCAGATTAATGTCGGAAGGAACATGGACATATCTCAAATTCTAGGGGCTGATGAGAAAAACAAAAATTTACCTGCGAATGCGCATTTTACTCTCTTCTCTACGAATTATCGATTGATGCTCATGATGACGGACTCAAATTCAACGCGTTCGCTCGATAACAAAACAAGAAAGAACGTCACGTTGATTTGCTGGGACATTTCGTGGTGCAACATTGAAATGGCGTATATTAAAAGTGCTGAAGAAAATAAAAGGGTGGGTGACGCCCTTTGTATCAAACTGAAGCGTCCGAGTCTTTTAGAACGGCAGATAAAAAGCAAGGCTAAGAGGTTGAAGCGTGAGAAAAAGATGAGGCAAAAACGACCAGAAAGGTTTCTGTTCAGAGAAGATGATTTGACCAGATTAGTTCCTTTGGGTAAACAAACCGCAGGAGATGGGGATGTTGAAAGTTTCCACAGGTGGGTGTGTGACCAGATTTTACTTCACTCTCGAACGTTTGGAAAAGTGTATATCGTATCAAGAGGAAAGGACGGTCCAGACACCTCAAAAGAACGGCGCCGTTTGGATACGCTGAGTGAAGGAAGTTCTGAAAGCGAGAGCGATTTGGTTTTATTTTCTGATAGTGACAGCTTAAGCGCACAACGAATTTTTCGAGATGGGGGTGATTTTACTTCCGAGAGCGAAGATCTTGATGGCGATTTTGATGAGGATGATTTTGACGAGGATTTAAAAGAAGATGGAGAAGAAAGTCAAAAACATGGTTTAGATTGGGAATTGGAAGAGGATAGAAATTTACTCAAATAAAGGTTGTTTTTTCATCATCAGACGGATGGGTTATACTTGTACATTACTACTAGGTATTACTTTCTATTACTGCTAAATCGCGCTGATAGTAAAGCTATTGAGCAAGCGGTGGCCACTCCAAGCATTGCTATTTCTGCCGTCGTCCAATCAGAAAAATATTGCTTAATGCTGCTTGTTTCTGATGATGTGCTCGTTTTATTTTTACTTGTCGTCGTCTTCGATGTCCTTTTTATTTTTGTCTTGTTACTCTTTGCGACGCTCACTAAATCTTGTCCCAACATTTCTTCGATGTCTCGAATGCCCGGGATGCTCTCTTCGCCGTCTTCGTCTTCGTCGAGCGTCTTTTCCTTCTCCATCGACGAAAGTTTCTTCCCTTTGACGGAAATTGCCAACTGCCCGCAAGCACCGGCAATATCTGATCCCATCTCTTGTCTCACCGTCGTCGTCATCCCGTAATCTTCCCTTAATATCGTGTTCATAGCTTGTATGTCCTCCATATCCGGCCTTTCGTGTCCAGCGATAACGTCCGTGGGATTATACGGAATGAAATTCAGAACAACCTTCTTCCCTCCCAACAACTCCCCGAGCAACCTTGCGCACTCTTTTGTATCGTTAATACCTTTCAAAACACAGTATTCCACCAGCATAGAATTCTTCTCGCTCTTTGCTAAGTAATCGTCCAAGCATCGCATCAACTCGTCCAAAGGATAGGCTGTCGCCGTCGGGACAATTTTTTTCCGAATTTCTTGCGTCGGCGCGTGCAAACTCAGTGCCATCGACACCGTCGGACAATCTTCACTAAACCTGTAAATGTTTGGAATCACCCCAACTGTACTCACGCAAATCTTCGGACACGGAATGTTGAATCCCATCTGATTTTCGTTTTGCGACACGCACCGAATCGCGTCGACGACGGCGTCGTAATTATTCAGAGGTTCCCCCATCCCCATGAACACGATATTCCTCACCCTCGGTTCGATCCTTCTCGCGTGAGCGACTTGTTCCACAATCTCCCCCGTCGTTAAATTCCCGAGCTCCCCCATCGTTCCGGTCGCGCAAAAAGTGCATCCCATCTTACATCCAACCTGGCTCGATATGCACAACGTCGCTCCCATGCCCTTCTTCCCTTCCGCTCGCCTCCCCTTCAAGTGCCGAATAATCACCGCTTCCACTCTGTGCCCGTCTTGCAGCTCCACGATTAACTTTGTCGTCGAGCCATCTCCGGACGTTTCTTCCACCGCGATCCGCGTCGTCAGTAAACAAAACCGCTCCGGCGCTCGATTGCGAACCCAAAGTGGAATCTCCTCGCACCGATGCAAATCGAGTTCTACGCGCGCCCCTTTACAACTCCTTTTTTCACCTTCTGCAAGTCCACCACCTTCAAGGCTCTGCGCTTGTGGAAGAAATTTCGCCTCGCACACGAGTCTCTGCGCTTCCTTGAGCATCACCTGGTAAAACCGCTCCGCTTTTTTCCGCTCTCTCTCTTTGATCAAAACGCTCCTCCCCCCGCGCGATGTCGTCGTCTTTGTTTTCTCCTCGCCGTCGTTTTCTTTCTCCGAGTCGTCGTCGTCGTCGTCGACAACATCGTCTCTTCCTCCTCCTCCTCCTCCACCGTGGGCACCGCCGTCAAAACCGTCCTCGTCTCTGTCATCATCGTCCCGTCCTCTCCCCGCGCCGTGCGGGCCTCGAAGAAGAAACTCTAAAACTTTCTCGCGGTCAAACACGGAGAGCTTTTGTTCGTCTTCAAAGTCTTCTTCGTTTCCTCCTCCTCCGTCGTTTCTTCCCGTTGGTCTTCCTCGTCGCGTTGGTCGCATCGCGCAGCAGAATTGGATTTTTATTTTTTAGTTTTTTTACGAGAGAGAGAAGAGAAAAAAGAGTTCGTAGAATTTCAACACGAAACCCTAAATATTAAAAAAATGGAGACGAAAGGTCGTCGTCCGTCCAAGGTCCCCAAAGCGAACGAACGCCAATACGGTGAAGGCGGGTTCAAACGCCGGATAAAAAGAGACTCTGAGAATTGCCTCTCGCACTCTCTCTCTCGGTTCATTTTCTTTTCTTCTTCGGAGAGAAAGAGCGAGAGGAAATCTTCGCGAGAGAGTTACATTCTCGCGCGGTTTGGCAAATTTTCCGCCCTTCACGCGTCGTTTGGGAAGTTTCACCGGATACGGATAACGACCTTTGAGAGAAGAAGGGAAGCGAGGGGGTTAGGACGAGATTAAACCGCGCAGATTTATATATAAACTCGCGGAAGAAAAAAGAATGGGGTCCGTCCGCGCGTTGAAGAGCATGGGCAACGACCACGTGGAAGAGAAGACGTTCGAGCAAGCGTGCGACGCGTGGTGGGCGTCGCAACGAGAGCAAATGCGAGAAGAAGAAGGAGGCACGTTATTAGACGACGGTTCCGAGAATAGCGACGCTCAATCCGCCACCGCTGCTACCAATGTCATCTTCGAATGGACGAATGAGGAACGGTACGCCACCGGCATCGATGTAGAGGAGACGTCTTTGAACGCGACCGAAAGCGAAAGCGGAGGAGGCGTCGTGAAGAGATATTGTCCGTGCGAACTGAACACGTGGAAAGGTTTTAGCGAAGATACGCTGAAAAAATGGGAGTGCGCGGTGAGCGATCGCGAGAAGAACTCGTCACCTTTTGAGACATCGGTGATGTTGACCGCGACGATGATTATAATGTGTTGCGTTTTGACGTTTCGTCTGTGGCGGAAAAAATGGCTGAGTAGGAGACGGGAACTCCAGGAGCAGGAGGACTTGGAAGCGTCGGTGCGATCGGAGAACGAGATTAAGTTCAGGACGCAAGATGAGATGTACGAGCATTGGAGATCGTGCGTTCAACCGGACGGGACAAAAGTTATCTGCGTGGAAATTGAGCCCGGGAGAAAGAAGAAATTCAAGGATGACGATTTAGCGATACCGCTCGATGCAAACGGAAACGTCGTCATCGCGGTTGTTGATAGCGAAAATAGCAGTAGTTTTAGTGTGCTTCCGCCTTTAGTGCCTCCCGTCGTTCGTGCGAGACCGACGACCGTACTACAACATCATCTCTCGGGCGGTGGCGATGGAGGAGAAGCAGAGGAGGGAAGACCAGGTTACGACGTCGAAGCGGCAACAGGCACTGCTGCGTTTCCCGAGTTACAGAACCACGGACCAGAACATACCGTAGGCCGAAGAAGAAGAAGACGTAATTCTTCTTCCGTAGATTGTGCCATCCCTGCGGCTTGTGACTTTTCAGATTTAGTGTACGAAGAAATTGAGCACGATGAGCAGGCCAATCCAAACGATGAGACGTGAAAATAAAGATTTTTAAAAGTTGACATAGGTATTTTTACATGCATTGTAATTACAAGAATAAAAGTAGCATTTTTAGTTAGCAACAGCATCAAAAGAAGCAGTATAATTCGAGCTCACACGCACGAGCTTGCCGGACCGGTGATGGCATTTGTGCATGAAAATTTAGCCTGGAAAGCAGTCGCACCTTCAAACATAGAAGTTTCTATTCTTATATAAATATCAGCGACGTTGACGACGACAGAGAAGTATCTGCGTCTCTACGGCGTCCCAGAATTCTTTTCCAGCCGCTTTGGTTTCTGGAGAGGAGGAGGCGAAAGAGGACGGAGCCGAGCCGGCGGCGGGGTATTCTTTGGAAGCGATGACTTCGAATCTGCTGTCCTTTCGGTAGGCTACTTCTTCCAAGGAGACTTTCATCAGCTCAGATTCTTCTCCTTTACTGCACTCTTCAAACGCAGGGATGACCCAGGTTTTGTCGGAGACGCGAACGACGGCTTTGGCGCGAACGATGCGGAAAATTTCATTCTCTTCGTCTTTGTTTTTCGTCGGTCGAGGTGCGCACCGGCTCTGAAAAAATTCGAGCAGTTTATCGCGACGAAAGATATCGTCCGGGTGGAACAAGAAACCTCGACTCGCGTACTCTTTGGTATCGTGTGCGGATACGAGTGGTTTCGCGCCGGGCTCAACGGGCGGCTTCAACGCGAGAAGTTGAAAAGGACGCGTGACGCTTCCTCCTCCGGTTCCTCCCGTTTCAACCGAGGATTTCGACGATGCGTGCGAATCGCGCAACGACGACGTCGCTTCTCGATCGATCGCATCAAAAGGCGACGTCTCGGCGTTCTCGTCCAACAAATCCATCGTAAATTTTACCACGCGCTTCTCGGGATACAGACCCGCCGCCCACTCTCGAAATTTGCGTCTCGCAAAGTTTTCCTTTTCTTCTTTTCCTTCCGTCTCTGTTTCTCCCGCACACAAATCCAACTTCGATCCGACCAAAACTTCGCTCATGGACACTTGGTCCCGAAACATTTCGCTCTCTCGCAAGCGTTTCGCCTCCTCCTCCTCTTCTTCCTTTCCAAATGACGAACGAACGACCACTCTAGCGTCCACGACGCACACCATACCTCTCAAATCGACGTGATCTTTCAAATGTTCGTTCTTCGTGAACAAATCGTACAACCCGCTCGGGTGCGCCAACCCGCTCGGCTCTATCACTAATCTATCCGGTTTCACTTTTTGCAGCACGTGTTTGATGGCGACGAGGAACGGTACCGACCCGCTCGCCGCGCAGCACACGCATCCGCCCGGGATTTCCTTCACGTAGATATCCTCCTCCTCCTCTTCTTCTTCTTTGGAAACGTTCTCGTTGTTGTTGATATTGTTGTTGTTGTTGTTGTTGTTGTTGTTGTTGTTCTTCTTCTTTTCGGCTCTCGCGGCTTCTAAAACCGCGCCATCGATGCCCAAACTCCCAAACTCGTTCACCAAAATCGCGATCTTCTCTTTCTTCTTCTCTCTCTCGCCGCCGCGACGACCGGAGAGCAGCAAGACGTTGCGAATGAAAGTTGTCTTCCCGGCTCCGAGCACGCCAGTGACAATCGTCACCGGTACTTTTTCCTTCTTCGTCTTCTCCTCCTCCTCCACCATTTTTTATCGTCGACGCCGCGACCTGACGCTACCACGACTACGACTACTGCTCTCGCTTTTGTTCTTCGCGTTGCTACCGCGCATCCTGTTCTTACTAACGCACGCAACAGAAACAACAACGACAACAACAACAAACAAACCTTTTTACGCGGGAAACACTAAACCCTAAATACCACAATTTTATTTAGGGTTTCAGAAAATTTTCAAAAATCCCCTACAAAAAACCACGCAACGCAACAAAAAGCGCAGCGCGCACGCCACGGCGTTTGGTTAGAAGATTTAAGAAGAAAGAAGAAGCGACGCAGACAGACAGAGAGAGAGAGAGAACAGAAGCGCTTTTCTTTTTCCTCCTTCGCAAAAGCACACGTTCAGGCGCGTTCAAAATCGAAAGAGAAAATGTCCCGCATCGTCGTCTTTCGTCTCGTTTAGGGGTGTGTGTGCGTTGATTTTCTCTCTCTCTCTCTCTCTCTCTTGCGCGGCGGAACCATGACGTCTTCTTCCAACGACGACGGGAAAGGAAGAAGCGAATTCGAGAGAAACGAGGAGGGATCGAGAAAGGCTCCTTCGCTTTTTGCGCGACGACAACAACAACAACAACAACACCAACAACTTTTGTTGGTGCCTCCGGCTCCGCTTCCAGCCTCTCGGATGCGAAACGACGCGCTTTCGACCGGATGTTCAAATTTGGACCGGATATTGAGAGGTGGGGTGAAAACGAAATCGATGACGGAGTTTGTCGGGGAGAATGGGAGCGGGAAGACGCAGTTGTGTTTGCAGTTGTTATTGGAGACGGTGGCGTCGGGCGGGCGTCGGCGGTTCGGAGGAGAGGAGGAAGACGGGGACGGGGAAGACGGGGACGGGGAAGACGAGGAGGAGGAGGAAGATGCGAACGAAGGTTTCAGCGCGGTGTACGTGACGACGGAGGGACAGTTCCCGGTGGAACGGTTGCGAGAGATGTGGCGAGAGCGGCGTAAGATACAGCGGAGGAGGCATCGTGAGAAGGAAAAAAGTAGAAACATCGACGTTCGGTCGGACGCGCGAGAGGAGGACGCAGAAAGGAGGAGGAGAAGAGAAGAAGAAGAAGAAGAAGAAGAAGAAGAAGAACGAAGGGAAGACGAGGAAGACGAGAAGAGAGCGCTGGATTCAATTTACGTGTTCCAAGCGATGGGAAACGCGGAGAATTGTTGGGAGGTTTTGCGATCTATTTCGACGGTTTTGAGTAGCACGGAGAGTAGTAATAGCGATAGTATTAATAGGAGGGGCAAAAAGAAGAAGAGGAAAAAGAAGGAGAGGAATGGTGGTGAAATGGTCGAAGACGACGATGACGATGAAACAGAGATTCGTCGGAAACCGGTCAAATTGATCGTCATCGACTCGCTCACCGCGCCGTTTAGGGAGGATTTAGAGGAAGGCGACGTAGGCAAAAGCGAAAAGCATCGAAACATGCAACGCGTTATTCTTCGAGCGCAGTTTTTATACAGGTTTACGCACTTGTTGAAAGAGTTCGCGTGGAAGCACAATTTAGCCGTCGTCGTGACCAATCACGTGGTAGATTCTTTCGACGATGACGACGACGACAATTACAACATCAGAAACAACATCAACGCGCCCCCGAGAAAGCAGGAAAACAACTCGGGCGCGTTCCGCGCTTCTAACGACGACTACTTGCGAGAACGCGCGAAAGGAGAAGAAAAGGACGCATTAGGAGAGGAAGAAACCGATTGCTACGGCAAACGCGCTTTCCCAAAACGCTTCTACACCTCCAATCGTTTCGTCAAGCCTGGTTTAGGTTTAGCGTGGGCAAACTGTCCAAACTCGAGTATCTTTCTCACCCGCGACGACGACGACGCCGACGCGGATGGAGGAGGAGGAGGAGGAGGATTTGGAAGAGCCGAAGGAGACAATAATAGTCTTCGCCGCCGCCGTCGCCGCCGCTGGGCAGACGCTTTCCGTTCGCCTTTTGCCGAGGCGCAATCCTGCGCGTTTCGCATCGAAACGGAAGGCATCGTAGACGACGAAGTTGACGAGTAAAGTGTAAATTTATAAGTTAGATAGACAAATTCGCGCCGCACAAAAACAACGCGCGAAAGATCGTACGAAAAATATGTCGACGTCCAACGCTTTCTCCCTTTCCCCAGGCCGAGTTCCTTTGACGTTCGCCTCTTCTCGGAAGAGCAGCAACGCGACCACTTCCTCCTCCTTTCGGAATTGTTTTCCTTCTCCGAAGACGCGGGGAAAAACGTGCCTTTCATCATTCTCAACCGACGCGGAAAAAGGATCAACGCAGCAGAGGGAGAACGACGATGGTAATGAACGCAAGTCCGTTCAACTTATCCGCGCGATAAACGATGCGAAGAAGCGGAACAGCGGCGGCGACGGCGGCGGCGACGACGACGAAAAAATATTTGCGCTCATGGATGAGCTCGAGAAAGAAGCAGAAACAATCGAAAAGGATATGGCTTTAATCGATGGGAAATTTTCCTTACTCTTCACCGGAGGCGCGACGAAAGCGAAAGAAGAGGAACGCGAGAAGAAAGAGGGAGCGATTGGTAGTTTCGTGACGAGAGTGACCGGCTCTTCTTCTTCTTCTTCTTCTTCTTCTTCTTCTTCTTCTTCTTCTTCTGCGCGGATGAAGAAGACGAAATCCTCGTCGTCTTCGGATTCGTCGAAAAACTTTCAAATAATCGACCTCGCGAACGAGATGGTGGAAAATCGGGCAGAGTTGCTCCTGTTTAATTGCATTCCGGTTTCGGTGAGAATATTCGGAAGTTGCGTGAGAAGCGCAGAGAGTCCCTCGACGCGTCCGAGATTCTCGGTCTGTTTCACGCACGCGAAGATAGAAGTCGCCGGGAAGGAAAGAATTCAGATTCCGCTAACACGTTTCAACGCTCGAGGTTGGATCGACGTCACTTACGTCGACGAGTTGATCAGGTTAGGCGTAGGCGATAAAGGAAGTCGCTTTGTGACCGCTCGCTTACGACAGAATAGCGATTGAAAATGTAAAAAGTTTGTAGTAGACTTTTAGCGCTCGGCGAGACAAAGACGGCGAGCATACACATAGAAGTAGATGGATAGATAGATAGAAGATAGATAGAGAAACATATCACAGAAAGAGAGAGAGACTTTTTTCTTTTTCCTCGTTCGTCATTGTTATTATTTACCTTTCGCGCCCGCCGGCCGCGCGTTTCGTCGCGGTCCACAAAGTCAACAAAGTAAAGAGTTCGTTGTGCTTCATTAAAAAATTTCTCACATCTCTCTCCGAGAAAAAGACGATATGGACGAGGGTCTCGAACCAACCGTCGACGTCGACGACGTTTTCGACGACGACCCGAGCGTTTTCGAAGAGCGATGGGCGGACGTCGCCGCGCTGTGCGCTCGAGACGGTTCGAAACTTTTCACGCACTCCTCAGTCGCGGACGAGGACGACGACGACGACGCGGGAGCGCGTTTTACCCCGGACCCGTCGCTCTTGCCTCTCGTTCGGGAGAACATAAGAGTCCTGGTCGTCGGCGCCGGCGGTCTCGGGTGCGAGTTACTGAAAGATTTAACGCTGTTGGGTTTTAAACACATCGACGTGATCGATATGGACACGATTGACGTGAGCAACTTGAATCGACAGTTTTTGTTTTCGGAGGAGGATGTTGGGGAGCCGAAAGCGATATGCGCGGCGCGCGCGGTGAATCAAAGAGTTCGAGGGGCGAAAGTAGTCGGGCATTACAAACGGATCGAGGATATGGAAGATAATTGGTATCGACAGTTTCACGTGGTCGTGATGGGTTTAGATTCGATCGAAGCGAGGAGGTACATAAATAAGGTGTACTGTTCGTTCTTAGAGTTTGAGAGAGAATCCGTCGAGGCGAGGGAAGGGACGTGGACGCCTTTGATCGATGGAGGGACGGAAGGGTTTAAAGGGCACGCGAGGGTCATCATCCCGGGTAAAACGCCGTGTTTTGAGTGCACGACGTGGTTGTTTCCACCGCAGACGACGTTTCCGTTGTGTACGATTGCCGAGACGCCGAGGAGCGCGGCGCATTGCATAGAGCACGCAAAGATTGTGCAGTTTCCGAAAGAGTACACCGAAGAAGGGGAAGGAGGAGAAAATGAAGGAGTAGCGTTCGATGGCGATAATCCAGATCACGTCACGTGGGTGTATAAGCGCGCGTTAAAACGCGCGGAATCGTTCGGGATTCCCGGCGTGACGTACAATCACACGTTGGGCGTGGTGAAAAATATCGTACCCGCGATTCCGAGCACAAACGCCATCATTTCCGCGTACTGCGCGTTCGAGGCGTTTAAAATCGCCACCGGGTGTTTGAAACCCATGGACAATTACGTCATGTACGCTGGATCGGACAAAGTTTATCAAAACTTGATGAAATTGTACAAAGACGAGGGATGTTCGCAATGCGGTCGAGGTTTGTTCGTTCAGCGCGTGTTTGATTTAGAAAAGGCAACTTTAGCAGACGTTTTGGACGCGATCGAAAGCGAACACGAAACCACGTTCGGAAAACGAGAAAAGGAAGGAGAGAAAGACAAAACAGCAGGACAGAAAGAGGAGGCAAAAGACGGCATGGACACGGCCCGAGGCATCACCGGCGTCTCGAGCGACGGCGCCACGGTTTGGATGGGTGGCGTTTTAGCCTCTCACTACGAAGAGAACCTCTCAAAACTCGCCGCGGACGCGCTCTCAGTCGCGACTGTACCCGACGACGAAAGCGGCGGCGACAGCGGTAACGAAACCATCGTCGAAAAAACAATTCACGTCAACGCCGCGAAGCTTCCCTCGCCTGTCCGCGTCGGTTTAGTTTTCTCCTCCTCCTCCTCCGCCGCGAGGGCCGACGAGACAAAGTGAGAGAGAAGAAGAAGAAAAGGAGGAGGAGAAGAGGTGTACAAATAAACAAAAAGCAAGCTTTCTATCGCTCTCTCTCTCTCTCTCTCTCTTGAACGCGCGAGAGAGTAAGATTTAGAGAGACAACAAAAGCGCAGAGTCGCGGTATAAAGTCGAGCGTGTATAGCAAAATAGTTTTTGTAGCATCGGTGTGCGATGAAAAATTTCTAGATTTCGACACTCTTCACAAGAAGGACGCGGCTCTCTCTCTCACATTAAAAAAAAAGAAAGAAATGCAAATGCGCGCAGCGATGACGAGTCTGTCTCTGCGCGATGAGCTCTTTTTGCGCGCATCAAAGTAACACGCGCGCGCACAGGCAACCATGCGCGGTGCTTCTGGCGCATCTTCGTCGTCGATTCCTTTTAAAGAGGACGGAGGGAAGAAAGAGACGGACGCGTTGGTTGTGGCGCACAATCGAGCGAACGCGTCGCGGGAGGATGGTGGTTTTGACAGTCCGCAACACGCGCCGAAAGCGCTGAGATATTACGCGGACGAGGAGAAAGCGGCTGAGAAGGAAGTTGAAGAAGAGAGGAGTCCTTTTTATTATAAGGTACCGCTATCGCCTCGAAACTTGGGCGTGAACGACCGACGCTTTGACGAGAAAGATTGGCGGAGAAACGGGGTGTTGCACTTGTTGGCGTGCGCTATGGTGAACGTGATCGCTTTAGGCGCGTACGGGGTGCTGCAGCAACGAATAATGACCATTCCATACGGTGGGTTCGTGGATGAAGAAGGAAACGAAGTGAGCGCCGTGTTTACGAGCTCGATCTTTTTGGTGTTTAGCAACAGACTGTTTTCGCTCCTCTTCGGCATGGTCGCGTTGGCGTATACGAAACCGGAGAGAGTGAGTTTGTTTAGTCGAGAGTGGTGGTGGCCGCACTCGAGTTTGCAGAATTACGCGTACGTGGCGAGTTCGAATTTGGTGAGCACTTTGTGTCAGTACGAGGTTTTGAAGTATTTAACTTTCGCGATTAGTACGTTGGCGAAAGCGGCAAAGATTTTACCGACCATGGTGTGGGGTTACGTTTTACACGGGACAAAGTTTCGATTGGACCAGTATGTGTCGGCAATGATTGTAACCGTGGGGTGCTTTGTGTTTGTCTTCAATTCAAAGATTACGGCGCACCAAGTGGTGCCGAATTCCGCGATGACTTCGTTATTATTGCCATCGCCGACGACGCAGCGTTCGTTAGCACGTTTAGAGGAAGCGGACTTGAGGAGTTTTACGCTGATGGAACCAACACGGATAATGAGAACAGCTTCCGGCAGCGAGGAAGAAGTAGGGTCGTCCTATATTCTGGACAGTACATCCTCACTTGTAGGCTCTTTAGGTGCGACGCTTCTTTCGCGCGCGCAAGAGTCGATCTACATCGGCGTGTGCATATTGCTCGTCTATCTCGCCGCGGACGGTTTTACGAGCTCGTATCAGCAAAGGCTCTTTCGAGTGAAGAAAACGTCCATATTCGATCAGATGTTTTGGATGTGTGTTTTTGGCACCTTACTTAGCGGCATTTGGTTGATTTGTTGCGGGCAATTAAGTTACTGCCTCACGTTTCTGCGGCGGTACCCGAAAATCAACCGGGACATCGTGTATCTATCCTTATCTTCCGCGTTCTCGCAAGTTGCAATCACGTACACCATTCATGCGTTTGGTGCGGTGACCTTAGCGTCCATAATGACTATTCGTCAAGTCGTCTCGATAGCGTTGAACTCGGTTGTGTTTCGCGAGTCGTTGAATACTTTACAGTGGCTGGGCTTGGGTTTTATCGTCCTTCCCGCCGTGCTCAGTGGAGATTGGTTCAAGAAAGAGTTGGAGAGCGGTCCGAGTTCCTTTTCTCATTGGGATTTGAAGAAACTCTCCACGGATTCGATAGTTTCGGAGAAGAAACCGGACGGAAGAGAACACTTTCGTCGCGTCCCGAGTATTTTTAGTTTCTCTTCGACGCCTCCTCTCTCGAGGGAGAGACGAGAAGAAGGAGGGTAAAACTCCCCCCTCCCCCACCCTTTCTTTCTCCTGCGGACGGCAGATAGAAGGACGCGGTAAACGCTTTTTTAAGTCGACTTTTTTAGCGCTCGTCGTAATTCAACGATTTTGATGCGACTTATTTTCAGAGCAAAAAGAGTACTCTGTTGTTTATTAGTAGTCGTAGTAGAGTTTAGCGGTAGCGTTAGAGTGGTAGTTGTAACACTAAATACCTGTATATAACCTTTTGTACCAAAAAGCAAAGAACTTAATAGACTGCATCTGCATTTTTATTCCATTTTATATCCCCAAAAAAACCAGTCCCTCCCACTAAACGATACACGATGACGACACCTTCAAAGCTCCTCTTTTCGAACTTCCTCCTCCTCGTCGCGATCCTCCTCTCGTTCTTCGCTTTCCCTTCCTCTCGCTTCGGCGGCGGCGTCGACGCGTCCTCGGTGCACGCTGTTTCAAAATTTCTGCGACGAGGCATCATCGCGGAAAAGTCGTCGACCACAAAAGCTTCTTTTTCTTTGAAAAGATGGGAAGGCACGGAGGAGTACGCGAGAGCGGAGAAGCGGGCGAAACTGCTCGTGGAACGCGTCGTGGCCTCGCCGACGACGACGACGAGCGCTTCGAAAAAGAACAACGACAAGCGCGAATCGAAAGCGGCGGCGACGATTGCCACGCACTCCAACACGTGCGTTGCCGTGAGGGAACAACAGTTGTGCAACGCGACGGGGACGACCCAAGACGCTTGCGACGCGTTGGTGCAGTGCACCTGGAATACTTGGCCGACGGATGCGTGTACGAATGAGCAGGCTGATAGTGTACGATTTGCAATCAGTTTTGGCTATGGATTGAGCTTACTCTTGCCTACGCTTACGTGCAGTATGGCGTCCTTCGGCGGAGAAAGCGTGTGTAACGACGTCGATATGGGTTGCACGTGGAAGGAAGCGGACAACACGTGCGAATTTGACTTGACGGACGAAAGCACGCTGACTACTATGTTTGGCGATTCATTTCTCTCGAAGCTTATGGCGCAAAGTTCTTTATGCGATAAGTATACGAGCGCAGATCTGTGCACTGCTGATTCATCTTGCGCTTGGGACGACACGTACAGTTGGTGCGAATCGCGAGACGATTTGGACACTTCCTTGTACAGCTCGTATTGCGACGAGAACACGAAAACGCAGGCTCAAAACACCGATTTTTGCGACGTGCTCGACGTGCAAAAAACGTGCTCGGCGGCGACGAGCGAGAACACGTGTTCGGCGAACTCGGAGTGCATGTATGGCGACGAAGACGGCTGCTCGTCAAATTTATCTGAGGCGTTCAAAATGTTGGGTCTTACGATAGGCGCCACACTCGATTTGAACGTCGACGTACTGACGTGCGCTGATGTCGAAAGCGAAGCCGAGTGCACGAGCACATCGACGTGCGAAGTTTGGAACTCGAGTGGCGAACCGTCGTCGTGCGTACCAACGGACGCGGCGTTTGACGCCGCGTTGCCTTCCAATCCGTTTTTAGCCGACGTGACGAAAAACGGTTTGTTATGCGACAAGTACGACTCCGAGACCTCGTGTCAAAGCGACAGCACGTGCGCGTGGGACTGCGAAGACTCCACGTGCGTCGCAAATCCAAACATGGTCGAAGCGACGTGCACCGGCTTGACGAAACCGTACGTGAGCGAAGAGGACGTGGTTCCGGTTTGCCCCGCCGAGTCTGTTTTTGTCGCAGGTAGCGCCGCCGCCAAAGGTTCTATGAAAATCGTCTTCTCCGCCGTCGTGCTCGTCGTGACCGCGCTTTCCGGTTTGTTATTGTAAGTTTTTAGTTGTACATGTATTATTCTTTTTTTTACCTAAAAACCCTAAACAAATTTGATACCATTTTTAATTACGTAATTACGGAAAGAGGAGGAGCGGCAAAGAGCAGCAGCGCGGAAGAAGAGAGAGAAAAGGAGATCAGCGCCAAGATATACACACACACACACACACACACACACATATATATAGATATCAAACGCACAGCACCAAGAAAGAGATGATGATGCTCAAATGCATCAACGAGGAGTGCGGGAAAGTAGCGCCGAGAGATAAAACGTGGAGGAAATCTCGGGTAATCGTCGGTGCGGACATTTGCAAAGAGTGCTTTGAAAAAGAGGTGGAGGCGTTGGGCTTGGCTCCTTACGAGGAGGAAGAGGAGGAGGAGAAAGAGGAAGAAGAGCGAGAGGGGATGAAAAAAGAGACGGCGGCGAATAACGGAGGAGTAGATGCGACGAAGATCGAGGGCAGCGAATCGGTGATTCATAGAATATTCGCGGCGATTGCAGCGGAGCAGGCTACGAATCAAGCGGCACAAAACGGGAGCGAAGGAGTAACGCCCGTTTCTCGCGCGTGCCAGAAGTGCAGGGTAGAATTACCACCACAGCCGGCAGAGGCGACGCAAAAGACAACGACAACGATGACGACATCTAATGCGAGCGATAGACACGTCGGCGATGACTCCTTACACAACCAAGTCGCCGAGGTGTTGAGTTTGTGCCGCAACTGTTACAGAGAAGAAATAGCCAAGCTACAAATGAAATCGTGCTCGGCGTGCATGACGAACGAAACCACCGGAGGGTGGTATCGCTCGCACGTCAAAAAAGGAATGCATTTGTGTCATCGATGTTACTATCGGGAACGAGCGACGTTGAGCACAAAAGTGTGCGCGGCGTGTAACAGCGATAGAACTAGCGGGAGTTGGCTGAAGAGTAAAACCGTCAATGGCGGTTATTTGTGCGTGAATTGCTACTATAAAGAGTTGGTGGCGTTGAGTGGAAAGCACTGCGGAACGTGCGAAAGTAAAACGACGAGCTCAATATGGTACAACGATAAAGTGCGCGATGGAAAATACTTGTGCGCGAAATGCTACGCGAGGGAAAGGAAGAAGATAAAGGACAAAAAAAGGTTAGAGGCAGAAGAAGCAAACAAGAAAGAAGAGCAAAAAGAACGTCAAGAACAAAAATAAGATCAAGAACATCGACCGTGATGAAAGGGCACTTTGTGTCGAACGCAGTGACTGCGGAACAAATACACGAAAGAGCGGAAATTAAAAACTGACAACTGTACACTAAAGCTTAACTGTACACTAAAGCTTGCTGTTAATTTTAGACATGTATATACCTACATCTTTTCACCTAAGTACCCAGATACTTAGTACCACGGTACCAAAAGTATCTTCAGCAAAACAATGACAATCCATATGATCACTACAACACGCTTCTTTTTACAAGTACATGATATGAAATACGTTTGTTTCTAAGATTTCGTGAACAATTCTCCTTTCACGCCGTCTGGATTATACCGAACGCTCCCTTTCATGTGACAACACCAATGATCAGGTATCACGCTACTATCAGCTCTAGCGACCGATTCGATAGTCGTTCCGAGCATCGTATCAAAGTGCAAAAATTTTTTAGAGTTTGCCTCGCTTCCAAGCATTTGCTCCAAAACCTCTAAATTCTTCGCCGGATCCTCCAACGTGACAACCGTATTTGCGTTTTGAATAGCTGCATTTTGACTCGGATCGCACGATTCTATTTTGTCATCGTTGGTATCGTACGCGTCGTGGTGCTCGAAGCATCTCCTCAGAGAAATTTTTGTTTTGAAGTCCGCGTTGTGCTGCGTTGTCGGTACAATTTCCATCGGAATCGTTCGCGATTTCTTGAACGCTTCGTTCGTTCTTTTCCCGTTTACAACGACTCGAGCAGAAGAGTCCGGCGAAACGGCACCCTTTGGCATTTGTGGGTGCGTTAAAAATGATCGTTCCCGGAATTTACCTTTATTTCGCCACTGCTCGACGTTGATGACGTGATCTTGCGGACAAATAAACGGCAACTGTAAATGCGAACCGGGGAATCGACCGTAATGAGGAAACCATACTCGGTCGATGCCGCAAAGGATCGGCGGTATGATCAGAATGCGATCGAGATGTTTCGCAATGGCAAGCGCTTCGTTGATTTGTGCCAGCTGGAAATTCACTAAACGTTCATTTTCCGTGAGCACTCTCTCTTCTTTCGTCGGAATGCTCGGAAACTTGCTATCCCTCTCCGGCCAGCCACGCTCGACGAATATATCAAATCCTCCGCGAACTGTTTTCTTGTCGTCGTTGTCATCGTTTCTGCCATCGCCACTGGTATCGTAACTATCGCTGCTGCTGCTACTACTACTACTACTACTACTACTACTACTACTACTACTATTGTTGTTGGTATCCCCGCTCCCGGTGCTCTCGGTGCTACTACGGAAGAAATCTCTCTCTATTCTTGGCGTAAAACTCATAAACTTCCCCTGAAAGTATTCCTCTCTGTCCCCCATCCAAGCGTTGGCCTCTCGCATTCGATTTCTCTTTCCCGGTGTTCCCCCGTATTGGAAAGTTGCATGAACAGCGTACGCGTTCTTTTTCTCCCTCTCGTGTAATCTCTGCACGTAATACGTGTGTCCGTTCGCGAACAAACTCACCGGCAAGGTTCCCATCTTCACCCGCATCTTCTTGTTCTCGTCCCCGTACGCTTCTTGCACTCCACTTCCGTCCACTTGCGTCGCACACCCGCCATTCAAACTTTTCAAATCGTTAAACGCGCTTTGATCCCACAGATTATCGTCTTTTTCGATCCTTTCTACCCATTCTGTCGTTAACTCCTGATTCCCTTGACTCGCTAAAAACCACATGATCCCAATATTACTCGCCGCGTGGCAAATGTGAAACTCCAACCCTTCTCCATCTACCATAAACTTCTTCTGCTTCAAACTTTCAATCATCGTCTCTGATCTCAACTGATCCGAAGATACTAAAACGTCCGCATTTGGATACCGCTTAAAAAATGGTAACGGATCCCTCAACCACACCACGTCGATATCTGAAACTAAAACGTTCACACCGCTCCTCGTAAAGTCTCTGATCAATCGAATCTTATCTCGTCCCATCTGATGAAAATTCTTCGTACCCCACCCGAAATCATTCTTCACGGCTTCTTTCGCGATTCCTTGCGATCCCATCAACCACGTGTGCACGCCGCCGTTAAACTCTTCCTTCAAGCTTTCGTACATCTTTTCGTCCATCGCGCCGACGATGAAGTTACTCAAACCCAACCGGTTTTGCACGTGATTTATCCAGTTCCTCGCGAAATCCAAGTAGTGATGGTTTGCCCACGTGACGATGATCGTGTTATCGCGCGCGATTTTCTGTATGTGTTCGACGGTCAATCCCGTGGACAGTCTCGTTTGCGCGACTGGTTTGGTTTCGCCAGAGTGAGAGAAACCGAGGTGGACGTCTTTGAGTGACCTTCGTACAAAGGATCTCTCGGTCGTCGTCGTCTCCGTCGTCGCGTAGTGCAGCGCTCCCGTTCCTTCTCCTCTTCTCTCTCTTCCTTCGCCTTCCGACGACGTCAACGCCCTCGTCGCACTCGCCATCATCAACATCA
>Ga0181606_10000286_pt1 | contig 40560 bp, 39 predicted proteins | sample 041ome_10_FD_132994 | JGI IMG/M metagenome (GOLD analysis project Ga0181606, IMG submission 132994) | Coastal salt marsh microbial communities from the Groves Creek Marsh, Skidaway Island, Georgia - 041412US metaG (megahit assembly) | ecosystem: Environmental > Aquatic > Marine > Intertidal... | reverse complement strand
TCCTATAGAGCCGTGGTAGACCACCACGTTGATAGGCTGGATGTGGAAGCGCAGTAATGCGTGCAGCTGACCAGTACTAATAGCTCAATTGGCTTGATTTATGCACTGAAAAAAATTTTTGATGGATAAGATTGCAATTTTTAATGTTTTTTTAACGATACATATTTCAAATATTCTTAATTTAATTGTTTAAAAAAATTAACTTTTAATAATTTTAAAGTTATAATTTGCGATAATGGATTAAAAAAACAATTAAATGAATAATAAAAGTTTTGTAAATCTCAAAAAAGCTAAGTTACATGACTCAGATTTTTTCTTAAGATTAAGAAATAAGAATAAAAAAAATTTTTTTGATTCTAAATTGATTAATTATGTAAATCATATTGTTTGGTTCAAAAAAAATTATAAAAAAAATTTTTATGTTATTTATTATAAAAATAAAAAAGTCGGATATCTAAGAGCACCAAAAATTGGTATATCTTACGAAATTTCAATTTGTGTTGATAAAAAATTTAGAGGAAAGAACCTTGGAAGGCTTGCTTTTCAGAATTTTGAAAAAAAATTTAATCGTGCAGCTCTTTTGATTGCTAAAGTAAAACCTAATAACAAAGCTTCTCTAAATTTTTTTAAAAATATATCTTTTAATCTAATATCAAAATCTAAAATTACCTTTGTTTTTTGTAAAATTGTGACATCTAATCAGGAGATTAAAAAAAGCATTAATTTAATAGATAAAATTCAAAAAATCAGAAGTAAAAATAATATAAACTGGATGAATATATTAAAGCTTAGCTTTAATAAGGATATTAACGCAGCAAAATTTATTTTTAAAAATATAGTTAATGATGACAAATTAATAAATCAATATTCAAAACAACTTGGAGGCAAATGAAGGTTTTGATTGTAGCTGCACATCCTGATGATGAAACACTTGGTGCAGCAGGTGCAATTCAGCATCATGTTAAACAAAAAGATGAGGTTTTCTGTGTGTATTTTACAGATGGAGTTAGTGCAAGAATTTTTAAAAATGAAAATCAAAGACAAAAACAAATTTTAATTAGAAAAAGAAATTTTATAAATGTTTCTAAATTTTTAAATTTTGAAACAAATTTTAAATTTAATTCTAGATTTCCAGATAATAAACTTGATCAAATACCACTTTTAGAAATTATAAGAAATTTGCAAGAAGTAGATAAGTTTTTTCAACCAAATGTAATCTATACACATTCTAAAAATGATTTAAATGTTGATCATCAAATAATTTTTAAAGCCGCTTTAACTGTTTTTAGACCTAACTATAAAAAAAAAATTCATAAGATATGTTCTTACGAGGTCCCGTCATCCACTGAATGTGGTTTTGAATCTTTTTCTCCAAATTATTATTTAGATATTAGCAAGTACTGGCAAAAAAAAATCAAAGCTCTTAAATTTTATAAGGAAGAAATTTTGTCTTATCCTAACAGTAGATCGTTCCAGAAAATTATTTCTTTGATGGAAACAAGGGGTTCAGAAATAGGTTATAAAAAAGCAGAGGCGTTTAAAATTATTAGAGAAACCTTTTAATGTTTGCGATAGTAAATAAAAACTCTTTTTTTAAAAAGAATATTAAAAGTAAAAATTTTTACCATTTTACAGGGAAAAATTTTTCTGTTTCTAAACTAAAAAAAATTCAGCCTAAAATCATTTTTTTTCCTCACTGGAGTAAAAATATTCCAGCATCAATTTATACAAAATTTTTGTGCATTGGTTTTCATTCTTCACCATTACCATTTGGTCGAGGTGGGTCGCCAATTCACAATATGATAATTAGAAATCATAAAAAAACTTTAATATGTGCATTTAAAATTAAAAAAGGTTTAGATAAAGGGCCGATTGCTTTAAAAAAAAGCATGTCTTTACGAGGAAATGGGCATGAAATTTTTGACAGATTGTATAACCAAATTTTATCAATGATTAAATCAATAATTAAAAAAAAACAGATAAAGTTCAATAAACAAAAAGGCAATATTGTAAAATTTAAGAGATTAAGTAGAACAGACTCTCAGCTAGGCAAAGAAAAAAATATAATACAAATATTTAATAAAATCCGAATGTTAGATATGAGAGATAAAAATTTTTTGAATGCAAATATAAGATTTAATAATTTTTCAATTTATCTGACAAATCCTAAGTATAAAAAAAAATCCATTAAATGTGAGGCTCAAATCAAGTTGAATGATAAATAATATAAAAAAACCTTTTTTAATTGCTGAAATTTCAGCTAATCATGATGGAAAAATAAAAGATGCTAAAAAATTAATTTATCAAGCAAAAAAATATGGAGCCGATGCTGTTAAACTTCAAACATATTCTCCAGATACAATTACTTTAAATTCAAAAAATAAATTTTTTAAAATAAAAAAGGGACCTTGGAAAAATTATTTTTTTTGGGATCTTTATAAAAAAGGTCAAACACCATTAAGTTGGCATCAAGAACTTTTTCAATATGCAAATAAGCTAAAAATTAGGATTTTCAGTACACCATTTGATGAAACTGCTGTAAATTTTTTAGAGAGTTTAAATTGCCCATTTTATAAATTATCATCTTTTGAAATAACTCATATCCCATTGATAAAAAAAATAGCATCTAAAAAAAAACATATGATTATTTCAACAGGAATGGCTAGTTTGAAAGAAATTAAAACAGCATATGATACAGCACTTAAGTATGGAGCAAAGGGTGTAACCTTATTATATTGTGTAAGTAATTACCCGTCAGACATTAGTGATTTTAATCTAACAAATATTAGCATAATGAGAGAAAAATTTCATTGCGAAGTAGGTTTGTCAGATCATTCTCTTGATAATTCAATTTCATCAATAGCAGTGGCTCTTGGTGCAAGAATGTTTGAAAAACATATTGCGTTGAATAAAAAAAAAGGATTAGACTCTAAATTTTCTTTAGTTGGTAAGGAAATCCTGGAATATAAAAAAAATTTAATTAAGATTTATAAATTAGTAAAAAATAAAAAGTTTTATAGATCCAAGGAAGAACTTAAAAATAAAATTTTTCGTAGATCAATTTTTTCATCACAAGATATTAGAAAAGGTGAAAAATTTTCTCATGATAATATTAAAGTCGTGAGACCATCAAATGGCTTGGAACCAATTTATTATGAAAAATTAATTGGTAAAAAATCTAAGTTTAACATAAAAAAATTTACTCCTATAAAGATTAAATATATTTTATGAAAAAAATAATTCCATATGGAAAACAATATATAGATGCTAACGACATTAATTTAGTTTCAAAAGCCCTTAAAGAGGAAATAATCACTACTGGGACTTTTGTGAAAAAATTTGAAAATAAATTAGTAAAGTTTTTTAAATGTAAATATTCTATTTCCTGTAATAGTGGGACTGCGGCAATACATATGGCTTTAAAAGCTATAAATTGTAAAGAAGGTGATAATATCATAATGCCATCTGTTAATTTTATATCTTCCTATAACTTATCCGAACTTTTAAAGCTAAAAATTCATTTAGCTGATATTGATTCATCTACAGGCCAAATAACTCAAAAAACTATAGATGAGTGTATAAAAAGAAATAATTTAAAAAATATCAAAGCAATTATAATTATGTATATGGGTGGATATACTTATAATATTCCTGAAATTTACAAATTTAAAAAAAAATTGAATTGTTATATAATCGAAGATGCTTGTCATGCATTGGGCGCTTCTTATACCTATAAAAAAAATAAATATATGGTTGGCTCTTGTAAACATGCAGATATATCTACTTTTTCTTTACATCCCGTAAAAAGCATAACTTCAGGTGAAGGTGGCATTCTAACTACCAATAATTTTTCTTTTTATAAAAATGCATTAGGTTTTAAATCTCATAATTTAATTAAAAATTCTTATAAACATTGGATATATAACATTAAAGAAATAGGCTTAAACTATAGATTAAGTGATATAAATTGTGCATTAGCAATCTCGCAATTAAAAAAAATTAATAATTTTATTTTAAAAAGAAAAAAAATATATTCAATGTACATTTCATTGTTTAAAAAATTCAATATAAAGAATTTAAAATATTTAAAAGTTGACTTATCATCTAATCCTTCATTTCATTTATTTATTATTTTCATAGATTTTCGTAAAATAAAGAAAAAAAAAGAGGATTTGATTAATTTCTTGAAAAAAAATGATATTGTAGTTCAATATCATTACATCCCAATATATAAATTTGATATATTTAAAAAAAAAAATAAAAATCTGATTTCAAATTTTAATGGATCTGAAACATATTATGAAACAGCTTTAAGTTTGCCTATCTATTATGAATTAACTATTAATCAACAATATAAAGTCGTCAATATGATCAATAAATTTTTAAAATAGGAATATGAAAAAAATAAGTCAAAAATACTTTTTTAATAAGAAGCTTTTATCAAATAAATCAATTTTGATTACAGGTGGCACAGGATCATTTGGTAAAGCATTTATTGAATATATTATTAAGAAAAAAATAAAATTTAAAAAATTAGTAATATTAAGCAGAGACGAGTTAAAGCAATTTAATCTTCAAAGCAGTATTCCCAAAAATTTAATTAAAAAATTTAGGTTTTTTTTAGGTGATATTAGAGATAAAGAAAGATTAGTCCAAGCTTTTGAAAATATTGATTATGTTATTCATGCAGCGGCATTAAAACAGGTGCCAACAGCAGAATATAATCCAAGTGAATTCATCAAGACTAACATCCTAGGAACTACAAATATAGTTGATGCTTGTTTTAAAAATAATGTAAAAAAAGCAATATTATTATCAACTGATAAAGCTTCTTCCCCAATTAATTTGTATGGTGCAACTAAATTATGTGCAGATAAATTATTTGTAAGTTCAAATAACATAAAAGGTAAAAGAAAAATTAAACTTTCAGTTGTTAGGTATGGAAATGTTATGGGCAGCCGAGGCTCAGTAATAGAAATCTTTAACAAACAAAAAAAAAATAATGAATTAACGATAACTGATAAAAACATGACTAGATTTAATATTTTTTTAGATAATGCAGTTGAATTAGTTTTATGGACTTTAGAAAACTGTAAAGGTGGAGAAATAATTGTGCCAAAATTAAAATCTTTTTATGTGAAAGATCTAGCAAGAGCATATGGAAAAAATATTAAAATTATAGAGACAGGAATTAGACCGGGTGAAAAACTTGATGAAGAAATGATTTCAATATATGACTCTGCGAATACTACTGAGTTCAAAGATAAATTTATAATTTTTAATAATATAAAAAACAAAAGTAATTTAAAATTTAGTTACAATTCTAGAGATAATAAAGACTTTCTAAGTACAGAAGAATTAAAAAAAATTTTAAAATTTTTTAATAAATGAACATAGCGATAATACCCGCTAAGCAACATAGTCGTAGATTTCCAAATAAAAATATTAAGAAATTTTTTGGAAGACCATTAATTTTATGGACAATTGATATTTTAAAAAAAACCAAATTATTTAAAAAAATTTATGTATCAACAGATTCTAAATTAATAAATAAATTATTGAAAAAAAAAAAAAATATAGAAATAATTAAACGACCAAAGTCTTTAATAACAAAACAAAGTACCACCATTCAGGTTATAAAACATGCAGTTAAGTATTTAAAAAATAAAAAAATTTTTCCAAAATATGTTTGTTGTATGTATCCTGCCGCACCTAACACAGATTATAATAAAGTTATTTTTGCATTTAAAATAGTAAGAAAAAATAGAAATAAATTTATATTTCCTGCATTAGTCAAATCTGGATTAAAAGATAAAAAAATATTTTTAACTAGTATAAAAAAAATTAAAAAAAATTTGATAAATGATTGTTTTTATGATGCTGGACAATTTTACTTAGCAAATACTAAAACTTGGCTTAATAGCAAAAAAATTATTAAAAATGGTTCAAAAATTATTTTATTAAAAAGAAATGAATCAGTAGATATAGATACTTATAGTGATTTTTTAAAAGCAAAAAAAATATTTAAGCAAAAACATTTGAAACCAATTAATAAATCCTTATGAAAATTGTAGTTGGAACAGCAAATTTTAAAAAAAAATATGGATTATTAAGTAATCAAATAAATAAAGATAATGAAATAAAAAAAATATTTAATTTTTTAGAAAAAAAGAAATTGTTTTTTTTAGACACTGCTTTTTCATATAATTTTGACGCTTCTTTAACTTCAATTTCTAATTTAAAAAAATTTAATATCATAACTAAAATAAAATTACCAAAAAAAAATAAATCCTATTATGTTAAAAAAATCGAAGATAATATTAAAAAAAAATTAATCTTATATAAATCAAAAAGTATTTACGCATGTTTAATTCATGATGTAAAAGATATTTTATTAAAAGATAATTACAAATTTTTAAAAACTCTAAAGGAATTAAAAAAAAAAAAACTTATTAAAAAAATAGGAATTTCAGTTTATAGTCCTGCTGAAATTGACAAAATACTAAAAGTATTCAAGCCAGATATTATTCAATTACCAGCTAATATTATCGATAGAAGGTTTTTAAATAAAAAATTTTTATTAAAATTAAAAAAAAAAAAAATATTAATTCAAGTTAGATCAATATTTCTACAAGGTTTACTATTAACAGATTTAAAAAAATTAAATTTTAAAAATAAAAAATTAGAATTAGATATAGTAAAGATACAAACATTATTAAAAAAAGAAAAAATAAATATTAAAAAGGAGTGCTTATTATTTATTAAAAAGTTTAAGCATATAGATTTCATAACATTTGGCATTAACAATTTAAATGAGCTAAAAGAAAATTTGAAGATTTTGAATAAAAAAGAATATGCTATTGATAATTATTATAATAAGTTAAAATTAAACAAAAATACTATTGATCCACGCACATGGTAAAAACAACAATATAATGAATCTGGGACAGAAATATTGGAAAAGAGCTAAAAAAATAATTTCGGGAGGATCTATGTTGTTATCAAAAAATCCAGACCTTCATTTGCCAAAATTTTGGCCAGCATATTATTCTAAAGCAATTGGTTCTAAAATTTGGGATTTAGATAAAAAAATTTTTAAAGATATCTTTTTAATGGGAGTTGGCACTAATACTTTAGGGTATTCTTATCACCCTATAGAATATGCAATCAAAAAAAACTTATTTAAAAGTAATATGAGCTCACTAAATTCTATAGAAGAAATCTTACTGGCAGAAAAATTAATTAGTATGCATAAGTGGGCAGAAAAAGTAAGATTTACAAGGTCTGGAGGAGAGGCAAATGCTGTCGCTATTAGAATTGCTAGAGTTTATTCAAATAAACCTAATATTGCAGTATGTGGCTATCATGGGTGGCATGATTGGTATTTATCTTCTAACTTAGCTAACAAACATAATTTAGATAAACATTTATTTAAAAATTTAAAAATAAATGGAGTTCCAAAAGAACTTAAGAACACTGTTTATACGTTTGAATATAATAATTATCATCAATTAAAAAATTTAGTAGATAAAAAAAATATTGGAATCATTAAAATGGAAGTAGAAAGGAATGAAAAACCAAAAGATAATTTTTTAAATAAAATTAGAAAGCTTTGTAATCAAAAAAAAATTATTTTAATTTTTGATGAGTGCACTAGTGGGTTTAGATCTTGTTTTGGGGGATTGCATCTTAAGTATAAAATAAACCCTGATATATTAATTCTTGGTAAAGCATTAGGTAACGGTTACGCAATAAATGCAATTTTGGGAAAAAAAGATATTATGGATGCTGTAAATAAAACATTTATTAGCAGTACTTTTTGGACTGAAAGAATAGGTTCAATTGCGGCTCTAGAAACTTTAAAGCAAATGGAAAAAATAAAATCCTGGAAAATCATCTCTGAAATAGGAAAAAAAATAAAAAAAAAATGGTCTATGATTGCGAAGAGTAATAAAATAGATTTAAAAATTCAAGGTTTAGACGCTTTACCTAATTTTATTTTTAATTCAAATAGCCATAATTTGTATAAGACTTATATTTCTCAAGAAATGGTAAAGAAAAAAATTTTAGCTTCGAATGTAATTTATACTTCAATATCTCATAATGAAAATTTTCTTGAAGATTATTTTGATTTATTAAATAATTTATTTGCAAATATTAATAAATGCGAAAACAGTATATTAAATATTAAAAAACTTCTTGAAACAGATCCTGCGAACATTGGGATGAGGGGTATGTAATAGACTAAATGATATATTGTAATATTTAAAATGTAATAAAAAATTAAAATTAAGTTTTTAAAAGTGAAAAAAATAATAGATAAATTTAATATACATAATAAAATAACCTTTAATCATAAAAGATCTGATAATAATAAAAAAATTTTTCTTATTGAATTCAATGGCTGGGCAGTTATTCATATTATTTTTTCTTATTTAATTAATTATTTTAAAAAAGTAGAAAAATGTCGAATTGTAGCTTATGAGGCATATGATATATTAAATAGATTAGATCCTCCGAAATACAATAGATATCTTTGGCGTTTAGGCATATTTTTAAATTTAAAAACATTTAAAATTTTTAAAATTTTAGGAACAGATGATTTTATTAAACCAATATTTAGTAAAAATTTAATTAATAAATCTAAAAAATTTTTTAATTATTTTTTTAATAAAAAGCCATCTTTAAAAAAACTTGAAAATTTAAAGGTTAACAACATTTGGATTGGAGATTTAATTTATGATAGTTATTTAAAAAAATATTCACACACAACTATAAATTTAAATTCAAAACAATTTGAGGATTTTTTTATTAAAAGTTTATTATTATTTTTTTTTTGGGAAGACTATTTTAAAAAAAATTTTGTAGCAGGTATTTGCGTTTGTCATGCAGTTTATTTAACTGGTATACCTTTAAGAATCGCCCATAAAAAAAAAATTAGATGTTTTTCAGCATCAAATATGAATCTATATAATCTTACTGCATCAATAGATTATAAAAAAAAAATTAATGGATCTGACTCGCAATTTCTTTACTATAAAAAATTAGCTGAAAAGCTTCCAGAAAAATTCAAAAAAAAAATTAAAATACAAGGTAAGAAAATTTTAAAAAATATTATTATTGGAAAAAGTAAATATTTTTATATGCCTCAAAAAACATATTCAAATATCAAAGTTAAAAAAGAATCAAACGTTAGTAATAAAGTAAATTTAGTAATATTTATTCATAATTTTGTGGATAGCCCCCATATTTATGGTAATCATTTTTTCACTGACTTTAAAGAATGGCTAAATTATTTAGGTAAAATAATAAATAAAACTGATTATAATTGGTTTATCAAAGATCATCCTACTTCAAATGATATCACAAAAAAAGAAATAGATATTTTTATAAAAAATAACCCTAAAGTCACTTATTTAGATAAAAATTTTAAAAACAATCGACTAGTAAGTTTAGGGATAGATTATATTTTAACTGTGTATGGATCAATAGCTTCAGAAGTTCCCATATATGGAATTAAAGCTATAAATGCCTCTAGAAATAATCCCCATTTTAATTTTAAATTTTCAATAAATCCAAAAAATATAAACGATTATAAAAAGATATTACTAAATTTAAGAAAAAAAAAACATAAAATTTCACATAATGATCTCTATCTCTTTCACTACATAAAAGATTATCTTTTTAAAAATAGCTTATTTTTTGAGAATCCAGAAAAATATTTTATATTTCATGAAAATAAACCTCTTCAATATACTAGTAAGATGTACGAATTATGGTTAAATGATTTTGATATAAATAAACATAAAGACATTGTTAAAAATTTAAATACTTTTATAAAATCAGGTGAATATATTTATTTAAAAAATGATTAACTTAATTAATAAATTTAGAAAATATTTTAATAAAACAATCTTTAGAACTCCAGGTGTGGAATATTTTCGACAAAATAAAAGTATTGAGTCTAAAAAAAAATATATAAATTTTTGGTTGCAAAAAGCTAAAAGAAATAAGTCTTTAAAAAAATATTTTTTTGCACAAACATTAAATAATCACAGTGAAATTACTTATAGAATAAAAAACGACGAATATATAATCAGTAAAAACATGTTTTCGGCACTTTCTGAAACTGGATTATTAATTATTGAAAACGCTTTACCAAATTTTGAAAAAAGTTTTATAATAGATCATTTTTCTGAGTTAAAAAGAAATACTACCTATACCAAAAATTGGCTGAAAACCCCACAAAATCCAAATTTTTTTACTGAAGTAAATGAAGTTATGGGCCCAATATCTATAAGAAATTTTAAATATCTAAATAATTATAGCAAACAATTATCCAAAGAAATTTATGGCAAGATAGTCGAGCCTACAGTTGAATTTAGATATTTAAAACAGTCTATAAATTCTAAAGAAAAAAAAACAAGAGGAGCAACTTTTCTACACACTGATCGTTTTTTACCTCATTTTAAGGTCTATTATACACCCTACGCGATAACAATTAATGATGCGCCATTAGAGTATGTACTATCATCTCATAAAATAAATAATAATTTTATAAATTTTTATCTAAATGCAAAAAATTTTGATGAGACAGATGAAGGATTTAAAAAATTTAACTTGCCAAAAAAATTAGTATGTGTGCCAGAAAATAGTTTATATGTTGCATTTACAAATGGATTTCACCGAAGAGTTGAATTTAATAGTGAAAACGACAGAAGTCTTGTTTTTTTACAATATGTTGAAAGATTTAACAAACTTGATTATTTAATTTAATATTTATTTCAATTTTCAATCATGAATTTTAAAAACTTAAAAAAAAGATTTATTCGAAAATTAAGTTTTTTTAATTTAAAAAAAAAAAACTATAAACTTAAAATAATTTATAAAAATTTTAAAATTCCTAAAATTAATATATTTGATATTGGTGCCGGTCAAAGAATTATACCAGATATTATTAATTTTGACGGAATAGCTAGAGTTTATTTAATTGATCCTAACAAAAACTTAAATTACTCTTACAATCAACTAAAAAAATATTTTTTAGATCATAAAAATATTTTTAAATTTCAATTAGGAATTTCAGATAAATCAAGAAAACTTAAATATTATGAGAACAGTATCTCGACTGGCTCAACTTTTGTAATAAATAAAAAAAAATTTAAATTAAATTCTAAAAATTATTTAAAGCCAGTTTTTTTAAAAGTTTTTAGTTTTATCGATTTTATAAAAAAATTTAAATTAAAAAAACCAGATATAGTTAAAATTGATGTTGAGGGACTAGAATTAAAAGTTTTAAATTCTATTCTGAAATGCTCAGATCCATTTTTGGTTCAGGTTGAAACAAATATAAATAATCCTTTTTTTTCTGAAAGTTTTACCAAAGTACATGATTTACTGGTTAAAAAGGATTATTTTTTATATACTTTTTATCCAAGCTATGGAGATTTCGATTATGGAGCTCAGTCTGTTAAATTAAATAATAATGTAAATTTAGAAGACATTGAAATCAATCTAAAAAAAAATTATTTACTTCAAGCCGAATGTTATTATTTGAAAAATGTTAAAAATTTTAAAATAAAACATTTTTTGATTGTTTTAGGTTTTGGACTTTTTGGAATTTTTAAAAATAAAATAAATTTAAAAAATTTAAAAATAAGTCGTTTTGAAAAACATAAGTTAAATGAAATATATAAAATTATTAAATAATTATTTTTTATAAATAGTGATTATTAGACTAAATAGGTTTATTAATTTTTATTTAAAAATAAATTAATTTTATTGACTATGTAATTAATTTGTTTTGCTTTCAGATCAAAAGAAGAAGGTAAAATTAATATTTTTTCAAAAATTTTTTGCGTTACATTGTATTTAGTTACATAGACGCTATTAAAATTTTTTAATAGATTTAGTGGCCAAAATCCTGATCTAACTTCAATTTTATTTTTTTCTAAATAATTTCCCAAGTTTCTTACTGTATTTTTATGATGGTTAGATAACAGAATACTATTCAACCAAAAAACAGGATAATTTTTTTTATCATATTTTTGCCCAGGTATTAGACCATTTTTAATAATTATTTTATTAAATAATTTACCTACGTAAATTTTTTTAGGGAGTAGTTCTTTTTTAAATCTTTCTATCTGTCCTCTTGCAATGGATCCAAGAAGATGAGGCATTAAATAATTGTATCCCTCTGTTGACACAAAGTACTTCTGCCAATAGGGATCATTTTTACCTCTTTTAGGAGCTCCCCTTGATGCTAATAATAATAATTTGGAATAAAGGTTATAATCATTTGTAGAAACAACCGCTCCTTCACCAACACCTATCATTTTTTCAGATCTTATTGAAGTTACATTTATATCACCAAATGTTCCGACTTTTTTATTTTGTATTTTAGCTCCTAGTGCTTCAGATGTATCTTCAATAATTTTTATTTTTTTGAATTTACAAAAATTTATAATTTTGATTGTATCTCTAGCAGGATATCCATATATATGAACTAGTTGTAAAACTTTAGGCTTATATTTTTTAATAGCGATTTTAACTAATTCGAAATCCAAGCCAAAAGTCTCCTCTTCAATATCAACTAAAATAGCTTTAGCTCCACACTGTGAAATTGTAGATATATTCGAAACACAAGTATAATTAGGAATTAATACTTTATCATTATTTCCAATATCTAAACTTTTTAGAGCCAAATGAAGTGCAGATGTACCACTTTGTACAGCGATAGAAAATTTATTTTTTGTTAATTTAGAAAATTTTTTTTCAAATATCTTGGTATTTTTACCATTAGATGATAACCACGTACTTTGTAATGCTTTTAGAGTATAATTTTTTTCTAATTTTGAGAGATTAGGTCTGTTTATAATATATTTCATATTTTTTTGATATTTATATTATTAAGATTAATATTGCTAATATAATTATTTAAAATTAATTACCTTATTCATGATAAATTTAATAAAGGCAAATCCTATTATATCAATAATTACAGTAGTTCTAAATGATAAAAAAAATATAGAGAACACGATTAAAAGTATTCTTGAGCAAAATTATAAAAATATTGAATATATAGTAATTGATGGCGGATCAACTGATGGTACAGTTGAAGTAATTAATAAATATAAAGACAAAATAAATTATTGGATTTCTGAAATTGATAGAGGAATTTATGATGCCTTTAATAAAGGGTTAGAAAAAGTACAAGGAGATCTAGTTGGGTTTGTTAACTCAGGTGATTTATTAACATTAAAATCTCTTGAGTATTTAGTTGATTACTACAAAAAATATCCAAATAAAGACTTTTTTTTTGGTTCAGTAAAAAAACATTGGGGAATTTTACATGGATATAAAAAATGGAAAATTTATTTTACTTGGGGGTTTTATTCTAGCCACTCAACTGGATTTTTTATAAAAAAAGAAGCGGCAAAAAAAATTGGCAAATATAATTTAAAGTATAAATATTCTGCTGACTATGATTATTTTTATAGAATGATAATTAAACATAAACTTCAAGGTATAGGAACAAAAAAAAATGAACTTTTTGGAATTTTTCAGAGAGGTGGGTTTTCAAGTAAAATAAATTTTTTTGATCATATGAATGAATGCACTCAAATAAGACTAGATAACAAACAAAATAAATTTATTGTATTAATTACTATTATAATTAAATTTTTATTTAATTTTAAAAGATTATAATTTAGGGCTAAATATTGTTAAAAAAAATAATTTACGACTCTAATATATTTTACCTTCAAAAATATGGAGGTATATCTAAATATTTTATAAACCTTGTCAAAAATCTAGATAAGAAAATTTTTTTACCAAAAATAATAGCTCCAATATATATGAATGATTATCTAGAAAATATTGAAAAAAAATATAAAAAAAATTTTTTAAAAATTAATTCTCACCCAAGGTTTACAAGAGCATTTTCTAATTTAATTAATGATCAGTATTTAAATATCTACAGAAACTTTAATAAGCCAGATATTATTCATTCAACGTATTTTAAGCCAATTTTAAAAAAAAAAGCAAAGTTAGTAATTACTGTGTATGATTTAATTCATGAGATCTTTAGAAATAAATATAATTTTAATAATATTTATAATCTTAAAAAAAAATCAATTTATAATGCAGATAAAATTATTTGTATTTCAGAAAATACCAAGAAGGATTTAATCAAATATTACAATGTAGATAATAAAAAAATTTCAGTTATTTTGTTAGGCAAACCAAATTCAAACGAATATAAAATAGTAGATGATAAATTTTATGATAAGCCATATATGTTATTTGTAGGAGATAGAAAAAATTATAAAAATTTTATATCATTCATAACTGCTTTCTCACTCTCAGAAAGACTAAAGAAAAATTTCAATATAGTGTGTTTTGGAGGTACAAATTTTTCAACTGAAGAATACACATTATTTAAAAATAAAAAAATAAATATAGATAATATAAAGTATATTTCTGGTAGTGATTTACAGTTAAACTATTTATATAAAAAGGCGAGTCTTTATGTTTGTCCATCGCTTTACGAAGGTTTTGGATTAACGATATTAGAAGCAATGAATATGAATTGCCCAATAATTGCTAGTGAGACAAGTAGTATTAAAGAAATTGGTGAAGAAAAAATTGCATATTTCAATCCAAGAAGTATAGATGATATTTGCTTTCAAATAGAAAACTTTGTTTTCAATGAAGAAAAAAAAAATAACATGTTAAAATCATATAAAAATCATCTTGAAAAATTTTCTTGGAAAAAAAATGCTCTTGAAACAGAAAAGCTTTATTCTGAAATTATATGAAAAAAAGAGCATTGATATTTGGAATTAAAGGGCAGGATGGTTCTTACCTTACAAAATTATTGCTAAGCAAGGGTTATGAAGTATTTGGGGTATCGCGCTCCGCATCCCAAAATTGTAAAAATTTCAAAAAATTAAATATTGATGCTACCAAATTAAAAATTTTTAAAATTAAAAACCCAACACAAAAAAACATTTTTGCTGTAATAAAAAAAACAAAAATTCAAAAAATTTTCTTTTTTACTGGAATATCATCAGTATTTTATTCTATTAATAATCCTATAGAGACATTAAATCTAAATATAAGATATTTTTTTTATGTACTAGAGGCTTGTAAAAAAATTAATAAAAAAATTAAAATTTTTAATCCAATTTCAAGTGATTGTTTTGGGGATGAAAAAAAAATTCATGAAAATAGTAAAGTAAATCCACAAAGTCCATACGCTCTTTCAAAATCAGTAGGTTATTATTTAAGCAAATATTACAAAGATACTTTTGATTTATGGATTTCTAATGGAATTTTATTTAATCACGAGTCTATTTTGCGTCCAAATAATTTCATTTTTAAAAATATTATTGAACAATTTAATAAAATAAAAAAATCTCAATTAGATAAAGTTTTACTCGGTAATCCAGATATAAGTAGAGATTGGGGATGGGCACCAGAGTATGTCAATTATATTTATAAAATTTCAGAACTAAAAAATTCAGAAGATTTTGTAATAGCAACTGGAAAAACTTATAATTTAAGAAAATTGGTTAAACTAATCTTAAAAAAGCTAAAAATAAAACAAAAAATTCATATTATCCAAGATGTTAATTTAAAAAGAAAAAATGATATAAAATATAACTCAGCAAATATAGAAAAGTTAAAAAAAAAATTTAAATCAAACCCCCAAATTGACTCATTTAATGTAATTTGGAAAATGTATAATAAAGAATTGTTTTAGAGAAAATAGTATAAATGAAAATATTAATTACAGGTGTTGCTGGTTTTATTGGGTTTCATATTGCACAAAATTTAATTAAATCTAAGAAGAATAAGATATTTGGAATAGATAACTTCGATGACTATTATTCAGTTAAATTAAAAAAAAAAAGAGTTTCAATTTTACAAAAACAAAAAAATTTTAATTTTAAAAAAATTGATATTACAAACTCTTTATTATCTGATTATTTGAGAAATAAAAAATTCGATATTGTAATTCATTTAGCTGCACAAGCAGGTGTTAGGTATTCTATGGAAAATCCTGAAAAATATTTAAATACCAATATATTAGGTTTTTCTAATCTGTTAGAAAATTTAAATCCTGATAATTTAAAAAAAATATTATATGCATCATCAAGTTCAGTTTATGGTGACACAATGAACTTTCCAACTAATGAAAAAAATAAAACTAATCCAAAAAATATATATGGATATAGTAAGTTTATTAATGAAGTTATGTCTGAATATTATTCAAGAAAATTTAATGTTCCATTTGTAGGTCTTCGATTTTTTACTATATATGGTACTTGGGGTAGACCTGATATGTTTATTTTAAAATTATTAAATAGTCACTTTAGAAAAAAAATTTTTTATTTAAATAATAACGGTAATCACTTGAGAGATTTTACATCCATCAATGATGTTGTTAAGATTATAAAAAAGATAATTGATAAAAAAAAGATAAAGAGTGATGTATATAATGTATGTTCAAGTAATCCAATATCAATAAATCAAGTATTAAAAATAATTAGTAAAAATGTTGGAAAAATTAAGACTAAAAATATTAATAGACATCCAGCTGATGTATTAAATACTTTTGGAGATAATAAAAAAATTTTAAAAGATTATAATTTTTCTAGATTTTCTAATTTTGATTTTGAATTAAAAAAAATTATTGATTGGTTTCAAAAAATTAAAAATAACAATTATTTTTGATAACATGAAAAATTTATTTAATACCCTTGACAAAAAAATAAAAATAAGAATTAATTTAATTTTGATAATGTCTGTGTTTTCAGTTTTTTTGGAGACATTAAGTATAGTTTCAATTTTTCCAGTTATTAAGACAATATTTCAACCTGATTTTTTATTAGAAAAAATTAGTTTTATTAAATTTAACATTAGCCATCAAGATACTATATTTTACTTAATAGTAATAATGGTCTTAATATTTTTGATTAAAAATATAATACTATTTTATTTTTCCTTAATGACTAGTAAATTTATAAATTTTGCTACAGTGGATCTTACAACCAAATATTTTGATAAATATTTAAGTTTAGATTACATAAGTTTTATTAAATATAATTCATCATATTATGTGAGAAATGTTATTGAAAATATAAATACTCTGTTTGGTGTATATTTAAAAGCTTCAATTTCTCTTATTGTAGAATTAGTCTTGATGATTACGTTGTTGAGCGTTTTATTCACGCTTGATAAAAAAAGTACGACTTATTTTTTTTTAATTTTTATAACTGTTGGATCTGTAATTTATTATATTTTTAAAAATAAATTAAGAGATTATGGTTTAAATATCAATAAATACTATACAAAAAAATTAATCGATTTAAATCAAGGTTTTATCTCTTTTAAAGAAATACAATTAACAGAGTCAAAAAATTTTTTTGTTAGGTCATTTTCTAGTAATTTGAGAAATATTGCATTAATTGGGTATAAGGTTGATGCAATTAGTTTATTACCTAAATCAATTTTAGAAATGGTGGGTGTAAGTGTAGTTATGATGTTTATATATCTTAATATTTCTAATGTAGATAATTCTAATGATTATTTTGCAACTTTAACATTATTTGCGTTATCAGGATTTAGAATGATGCCATCTATTAATAGAATTTTATCCTCAATAAATAGAATAAGGTATTCTGGACCTACAATTCAAATACTTGAAGATGAATTGAAAAGATTTCAAGATAGTATAATTGATGAAAAGCTATTAGAAAATAAAAATATTAATATTAGTTTTGATAAAGAAATATCAGTTAAAAATTTATCATTTGGCTATGACGATAAGTCTTTCTTATTTAATAATATAAATCTAAAATTCCAAAAAGGTTCTTTTAACGTTATTTTTGGTGTAAGTGGATGTGGAAAAACAACATTAATAAATATTCTACTAGGTTTTTTAAAACCTAAAAAAGGTGATATTTTGTCAGATAATATCAATGTTTTTCAGAATTTATCGTCCTGGAGATCTAATCTTGCTTTTGTGCCGCAGGAAATAAATTTAGGTGATGAAAAATTAATTTCAAACATTGCTTATGGAGTTAATGCAGAAAATATAAATAAAGATAAAATTTATAAAATATTAGATATTTTAAACATGAGAGGCTTTGTTGAGAATCTTCCACAAAAATTAAATACAAGAACTGGAGAAAAAGGTTTTAAAATTTCTGGAGGTCAAAGACAAAGAATTGCATTAGCAAGATGCTTATATAGAGAAAAAAAAATAATTATTTTAGATGAAGCAACAAGTGCATTAGATAAAAATACAGAATTAGAAATTTTACAAAAAATTAAAGATCATTATAATGATACGACAATAATATTAGTGACCCATAGAAATTATTTAAAAGATTATGCTGACAAAGCATATAGATTTGATGGTGAAGGGGGTATTTCTGAAGATAAAAATAATTAAAAAATTATTATATAATTTTATTAATAAATTAATTAAAAAAAAAAAAATTGATACTGTTTATATAGATCATTTTTACCCAGCTAAAAAATATAAAAAACAAAAAACTATTCCTTATAATTTTTTTCAAACATATAAATCTTATAAAGTTGATAATGAATTTGATTTGAGATTTTCTAAGTTCAGACTAGAAAATCCAGAATATAATTACTATTTTTTTGATGATATAGAAATGGACTCCTATATGGAAAAAAATTGGAGTCATAGAAAAATTTATCAAATATATAAAGATTCAATTTTTGGTGCTTCAAAAGCTGATATTTGGAGATATTGTATTTTATATGAATATGGTGGAATATATTTGGATTTTGACTCATCAATAGAATTCAATTTGAACATAATACCAGATAATGCAGAAGAATTTATTTCTTTTGAACAAAATAAAGTTAGTTCTCAAATTACAAAAGAATATACACCAGACTATGAATTTTTATCTAATTTACCCAACAAACATAAAGAAATTATCCATCCAGAAAATTTAATAATTCAATGGTTATTAATATATAAAAAAAATCACCCGATCTTAATGTCAGTTATTGAAGAAATTGAGAAAAATTATGAGTTCTTTTTAGGAAGAAAATTTAAATCTGCACATTTAGCAATAGTAAATTTTACAGCTCCAGTAATTTTAACTAAAGTGGTTTGGGATTATGTTTTGAAAAATAATAAGATTTATCAAACTAATATTGATTTTGAGAGTAAGGTAACTTTTAAAAATTTTTCCAAAAAAGGAGTTTACTTTAATGATAGTGATTATTATAAGAATTATTCAAATACTGAAATTTTACTAAATAATCCTATTAGATTAAATTTGGGTTGTGGTAATGACGTCAAGTCTTTATATATAAATATTGATGCAGTTAAAAATCATAAAGATGTACTATTAATAGATATAAATAATTTAAAAAAACATTTTGAAGACAGGACAGTTCAAGAGATTTATGCAAAAGATGTTTTAGAGCATGTAGGGTTACCTACTGCAAAAAAATGGGTTTCTGATTGGTCAAATTTATTAAAACCTGGTGGCATTTTAACAATAACAACAACATGTTTAGATCTAATAGTCGATGCTTACAAAAAAAAAATTATAAATGAAGAAAAATTAAATTACCTATTATTTGCTGGAGTCTTTTGGGAAAATGGCAGATCTAATTGGGATGATAAAAAAACAACTCAATATGATTGGCATAAAGTTTGTTTCTCTAAGAACCAGCTTAAAGATCTTTTGTTAAATAATGGACTAATAATAATTTCAGAAAAATATGATAAAATTGAAAAAAAAAATATTAATGGTTTAAATCAAACTATAAAAGCAAAAAAAATAAAATAATGGATAATATTATTAGAATATTTAAAAAATATAGAAAATCTTATATCCACAAAAATTTAAATAAAGAAATAGAATATAATTTAAATACTTTTGAATTTCTAAAAATTAAAAAAATTTATAAAAGAGTTAATTGGGCAAATTTTTTAAATACAAAAAAAATAGTTTGGACAGAGTTGTTTAAAAAATCAGAACTAAAATTAAAAAAAATTGATTATTTTATAAATAATGAAAATTATAAAAAATTTACTACCCACAAAACAATTGGCAAAAGTATTTCTGAGCTTACAAAAAAAAAAAATACTATTGAAGGTTCAATTATAATTAATGCTAAAGATATAGTCATATTAGACAATTCTTTATTAGCTTTAATTAATAAAAATTTATCAATAATGGAAGTTTATGGCGACGAAAATTGGCTAAACTTTAGATTAAATAAATGGCCAAAAGCTCATAATTATCATCTTGCTAAAATTTATCTTGGAAAAAAAAAAATATTAAAAAGAATTAAAGTTTATAAAATTGAAAAAAAACTTTTACAAATTAAACAAAAAGCAATTTTAATAAGCTCAATAAAAGAAGATAATTTTTTTCACTGGATATTTGATACATTGATAAAGTTAAAATTATTTGAAAAAAATTTAAGTTTTAAAAAATTTCCAATAATTTTCAGAGACAAACTTAATAAGTATCAAAAAAAAATGTTAAGAATTTTTGATATAAAAAACAAAATCATTTATACAAATGGTAAATCTTTTTTTGCTAAAAATTTAATTATTCCCACTATTCCATCACCACCAATTTATTCAAAACCTGCTTTAATTTGGTTAAGAAATAATTTTTTAAAGAATATCGATAATCAAAACACAATTTATAAAAGAATTTACATTTCACGAAATGATGCGCTACATAGAAAAATTATTAATGATGATGAAATATCATTATTCTTAAAAAAATATAACTTTAAAACATTAATACTTAGCAAAATGAGTTTAGAGCAACAAATTAATAGTTTTAGAAATGCAGAAATTATTATATTGCCACACGGCTCTGGAGCATCTCATTTACTATTTGCGAAAAAAAATTGTAAAGTTTTAGAATTGCAGTCTCCATCACAAATTAATAATTCTTTTTGTTGTATGTCACAATTACTTGGTTACAAATATGGTTTTTTAGTGGGTGAAGAAAAAAATAATAAAAATTCAGATTATTATATAGATATAAAAAATTTAGAAAAATTATTAAAAAAAATGATATAAATTTTTATATTTACAAAATAACATAACAATACAAAAATTAATAATGAGTAAATTTAACATTGAAAGCAAGAGCGTTATTGATTTTTCTCATGAAGATACTTCTTACACTTTAAAAAAAATAATCAACTCTGAGTTAATTTCATTTTTTGAAAATAATAGAGAAATTGAAAAACTGATTAAAAATAAATTATCTAAAGAAGAGATAGTTAATAATATTTATAAAATTTTAGATATTTATAGCTCTAAACCATTTTCTAATTATCATGAAGTTTCTAAAACATTATCTATTTATGATAGAAATACTTTAAAACTTCATTTATTATTAATTAAAAATATTAAAGTTTTTCAAGATATTATAATAAATAGAGGTCAGGGAAAAAAATATTGGATCAACATTATAATACCGTTGATCAAATCTCATTCTATTCAAAATTTTATAAAAAAAAAGTATGCATTCCCGTTTAGAATAGGCTTGTTTCCAGGTGTGTCATGTATGTTTGAATGTAGTTTTTGTGGAAGAAATTATAGCGCTGTATATAAAAAAGAATTTGCAGAAAAAGGTTTGAAAGTTTTTGAAAAAATAATTGATGAAGCGCCAAAAGATGACCAATCGAGATTTTTTTTAAGTGGTGGTCTTGAACCTCTAACGAACCCTTATTTAAGTTCAATTATTGATTATTTAAAATTAAAAAATTTTAAAGCTTCACTTTACACAAATGGATATATGCTAACTGAAAAATATTTAAGGAAAAATCCATCAATATTTTCATTAGATAGTCTAAGAATTTCTTTTTATGGAGTTAATGACTCTGAAACATTTTCTGTAACTAAAAAAAAGCAAGCATTTAAAATTGTAACAAACAATATAGTCAATTTTTTAAAAATTAAAGATGAAATAGGTAGCAAAACATCATTTGGTTTAAATTTTGTAATTTTAAAAAATAAAAGTAACGATGTAGTTGAATTATTTAAACTTGTGTCTGACTTAAATAAATCTGTTGGCAATAATAAAAATAATTTTGACTTTATAACATTAAGAGAAGACTTTAGAATATTAGGAAACAGGATGGACGATAATGAAAAAAATGAACTTATTAAAAATATAAATGTTATTGAAGAAATGAAAGAAAATGACAATTATTTAAAAAATATACATATTGATTATGGTTTTGCACTGGAACCTTTGAAAAATGGATTTAATGGCAACAAAATAGAATCTAGTTTTGCAACTCTTGAAGATTTAAAATTACTCGCTCTTCCACAGGGTCGGTTAGTAGTAGATCTTTATGGCGATGTATACCTTTTTGGTGAAGCTGGTTTTTTGGATAGGCCAGGTGCAAAAAAATACATCCTTGGAAACTTGTTTGAAAAAAAAACAATGAAGAAAGTTGTTGAAGATTTTATAGACAGACCAAATTCAATTGATATTAAAGAGGAAGACAGAGATTTTTTAGATGCATGGGATCATGTTGCGATAAAATTATCACAACAACAAAAAATGAATAGTGAATTTGGTATTGGTTTGGATGACGGTTTTATAAATATGGAAACAATCAATGATATTTTAAAGTCTAATCATAAAGTACATTTTTCCTCTTAGGTTTAGTTAAATCTAAAAGATTAATAAATTTATTTGATAGGTTGCTATTATTTTTTTTTATTTCATTAAAAAAATTCCATGCTAGAACCAATATTCTCTCCTGCTTATTTTTTATAATTTTTTTAGAGTAAATTGGGATATTTACTCCGGGAATAAACTTATTATGTTTTAGAGGATTATCTTCAATTATAAATTTTATTTTATCTTTCATTCCAAAAAAATTAAGAGCAGTTGTAGCTTTTGCAGGAGCTCCATATGCAATTAATTCATTATTTTTACTTAATAAATTATCTATATTTTCTAAAAAATTTCTCTTTAAATTATAAATATCTTTTGCAAATTTTTGATAAGTTTTAAATTTATGGATTCCAAATTTTTGTTCATCATTTAACATTTTCAATACACTATTATTAATTTTTTCTGATCGATTTTTTTTAAAATAAACCCTAATAGATCCTCCATGAGTATTTACTTTTTCAACTTTAAATAATTTAATATCTTTATACTTGTTAAAAAATAAATTTAATGAGGTTAACGACCAGTAATTATAATGTTCATGATAAATGTTATCAAAACTTAGATCTTTTATTGTATTCACTAAATATTGTACCTCAATGATTAAAGTCCCTTTATCTTTAAGTAAATCAATCATACATTCTGCCATTTCACGCAGATTATCTGCATGAGCAAAAACATTTGAAGCTAAAATAAGATCTGCTCCTTTTTTAATTTTTTTTAAATTTTTTTTATTTAAAAAACCATTAAATGTTTTAATTTTTTCTTCATTAGCTTTCCTCGCTAAATTTTTTGCTGGCTCAATACCTAATATGTTTTTAAAACCTAAATTTTTAAAAGGTTTTAATGCCACTCCATCATTACTACCTATGTCAATAATGTAAGATTTCTCACTGTTTAAATTAAACTCTTTGAGGTATTTTTTAGCCGCATTTTCAAAATGTTTTCTAAAAGATTTTGATGTGGAAGATGTATATAAATAATTGGAAAACATTTTTTTTTGATCTATTGCAACTGACAGTTGACAGTTAAAACATTTATCACAAAAGTTAAGCTCAAGAGGATATAAGTCAGTTTTTTTGTCTTGAGAGTTATTTAAATTATTTGCCAATGGTTGATAGCCTAACGATACAACTCTTTTCAAATTATTGTTTTCACATGATCTACAATTGAATTTGTAATACTTAAGAAGCATTTTTTTCTCATTATCATCTACAAGAATATGTTTTATGGTATGTGTGATGCCATAATTTTTGTGCTCTCTTTCCCCACGTACTAAATTTAAAAATCTTGTATCTTTTGAAAAAACCATTGCATGGGCAACATTAGGTTTTATTATTGATTGTTCACCTTCTGATACAACTTGTGTAATTTTCATAGAATCTTTTATTAATAAGTCTTGATAAACCTCAATAATTTGACCTTGAGTAAATATACATTTTTGTTCTTGCTCTGGATGATAGTGATTTGCTCGCACTGTTCCTTTTTTTGACTCAATATATCCTATTAAATTTATTGGTTCGGTTAATTCATGATTTATAATTTTACCTCTTGAATCAAAAAATGGATCTTTACCCACATCTACTGAATAAATATTTTTTTTTATTTTTTGAATTGACCATTTTTCAATCATTTCTTTTATACTGTTTTTTAAATTGTACAAAAATTTAAATCCTAATTTTTTTATTTTCTTATTACTTAAAGAAAAACCTAAGTTAGGTATTTCATCATCAGTATAATTTAATTTAATTCTAGGATTTATCTTTTTGCAAATTTTAGCAACTTGTTCAACAGTGACAACCTCTTTTGTAAGGTTAAAAATTTCTTTATTAATTTCAATTTTTTCCTCCATAAACTTAAAACATCTTGCAACATCTATTAGAGGCACTAGGCTTTTAATTTGTTTCCCTCTTCCAAAAAGGTTTAATTTACCATCTTGAGATGATATTTGTGAGAATAGATTTGGCATAATATCCATTCTTGTAGAGTCACCAGAAAAACCATAAACTGTACCCAATCTTAGTATTATGAAATTTTTATTAGATTTTTTTATTTGTATCTCATTTTCATTTTTAGATGATGAATAACTTAAAACTGGACAAGTTTTTTCATTTTCATCAATATCTAATTTTATTTTCTTTAAACCCTCATAAACCACATGTGTAGATGGAAATATAATTTTTCCTTTAGTATTTAGACAATCTAAAATATTTTGAGTTCCAACGATTGCATTTTTTTTTATTTTATTTTCAATATCTATATTTGTTTCACCCTTTGTTTTTGGCACCAAAGTGATTCCAGCTAGATGATGCACAATATCTGCTTCAAAAATTATTTTTTTAATTTTTGATTTATCTAAAATATCTGCATGTAAAAAATTAATATTCCAAAGGCGTAACTGGTTTATTCTTGCTGAACAAAATCTATTATCTATAACTGTAATTTTGTGATGTCTGCTGTAACCTGAATAAATTTTACAAAGTTCTGAGCCGATGTAACCTAGACCTCCAGTAATTACAATATTTTTCATATTTTGCACAATATATGTAGTATACCTAAAGTCAAAAGTTAATTTAACTTCAAAAATATACTTGTATATTCAAAATAATGAAAAAAAATATTTTAATAGTAGGTGGCTCATCTTCTATAGGAAAGGAAGTAATTAAAAATTTAAAAATTAAACAATACAATATTTATGCAACATATAATTTAAATAAAATAAAAAATAATAAAATTAAAACTTTTAATGTTAATTTACAAAATCTTAATGAAATTAAAAAATTAATATATAATTTTAAAAAAGAAAAAATTAAATTTGATAATGTTATTTTTTTACAGGGTATATTATTTTCTTTAAATTTAGAAAGATATTCAGAAAAAAAAATCTTAGATGTTTTTTCTATCAACACTTTAAGTATTATATTTTTTACTAAAGAATTATTAAAAATATTAAATAAAAAATCTATGGTTGTTATCGTTTCTTCAATATCAGGTTTGAACGGTAGTTTTGATCCAATTTATTCTGCTTCAAAATCTGCTTTACATGGTTTTGTTAAGTCACTCTCAAAATGGTTGGCTCCAAAACACAGATTTGTATGCTTAAATCCAACTCCTATTAGTGGTACAAAATTGTATAATAATTTTTCAAAAAAAAGAAAAACTTATCATAAAAGAAGTAACCCAATGAAAGAAACAGTTAAAAATTCTGATTTTGCCAAAATTATAATTGATATTTTAGAACCTAATTGGAAACATATAAATGGCTCAATTATTAATATTAGTGGAGGAGTTTAAAAGAAAATTTTTTTTTAAATTTATAAATTAAATACTTCCAAAAGTACACGTTTCTTATTTTTTTTATTTCGATATTATCTAGTCTATCATTAATAGTTATTTTTTTTGGGTGAAGTAAGGGAAAATCAATTTCCTTAGTTATTACATCTGGATGCTGATCTGGCCTTTTACTATGTGTTGCATCATTGCCCCATCCAATATGTTTGCATAAGCTTTTGTAAGGTCTAATGATCACCCCGTTATTTTTCCACACACTATATAATAATTGATAATCCCAAGATTTTATTACTTCATTATAGCTATCAATAAATTTTTTATAAAAATAATGTGCTTTTACAAAATCAAATTTAAAAAATTTTACTAACCAAAAATATTCTATTTTACCACGCCACGATTTCATTTCTTTATCGTTTTCATACCAAGCACGTTTCCATGTGGCCCAACCATGTGTTCCAGGACATCTACTGAAATAATATGAGTTATCTTCAACTATGTTAGAGTGATAATAATTACCTGAAATTATTTTTATTTTTGAATTATGTCTATATCTGATCAATAATTCTTCACAAAATTTAAAAAAACTTATACCAAATTCACAATCATCTTCTAAAATAATTCCCATTTCTTCATTCGAAAAAAACCAATCAATTGCACTATTAATATTTTTTTTAACACCAATATTTTTAGAATGAACCTTTTTAAAAATTTTGCAATCCCAATCTATTTCATTATCTATCAGTTTATTAATTAGATTACATTTTTCTTTATCATCACAATATTCCATTCTAGGACCATCACATGCAAAATATATTTTTTTTGGTTTTATTTCAGATAATTTTTTAATTAGTTTTTTCAATAAATCTGGACGATTAAAAGCTATAATTAATACTGACATGGTTTTACTATATTTAAATTTATAATTAGATATAATCTAAAAATAATGAATACTACAACTTTTTTATTAAAATTATTTTTAGATGCTTTTAGAGACACGATAAAAGTTTGTAAATATTTTAAATTATATAGTTATAATGGTTTATTTATACCTATCAGAATTTTTTTAATAAAATTTCTATTTTCTTTTTCTAAATTTAGAAATCTAATTAAACCAAATACTTGCAATTTTAAAAATAACTTTGGAAGCAATAATAAATATTTATTAAGTAATGATTTAAACTTATTAAAAACAGTTTCTGATATTGATAATCAGGGATATTCACAGCAATTTATGATAAATAATTCTACAATTGAAAAAATTATTGAAGAAAGTTTAAAAAATGGTTCTTTTGATAGAAATAAGCTTAATCAAAAAATTAAAAATGAAGAGTTAACAATATTTAATTCAGAGACTATAAACCAATATATTGAAAGATTATCAAAACTAGGCATTTCTAGATTAACTAAAACCTTAGATTTAAAAAATGACAATTTAATTTTAAATAAATTAATTTTTTCTGATGAAATTATCAATGTTGCTAGGAGTTATTTAAATACAAATAAACTATCAGTTAATGCAATGCTTTTTATAACAAGTTCTATTAAGATTACTGAAAATGAAAAATTTCAAAATGCTCAATATTTTCATTGGGATAATGATTTTACAAAATTTTTTAAACTCTATATATATCTTAATGATGTTAATGATCATAATGGACCCCATGTATTTGTTCCAAATACTCACAAAATTAAAAAAAAGGAGCATCGATTGTGTAGACTTTATTCAGATGAGAATATATTAAAAAACTATCCCAATATAAAAACTTTTTTAGGAAAAAAGGGAACCGCTTTTTTTGTAGATAGTTATGGAATTCACAAGGGAAAGACACCAAAAAAAAATTACCGATTAATGCTTAATATACATTTTGGTAGGGGAAAAATTCTCTATAGTAAAAATGATAGATTTATTAATTTAAATTAAATCCACCTAATGATGCTGGTAAAGCTTTTTTTAAATACCATAGAAATTGAGCAATCAAGATATTACTTGAATTATTTCCATTGTTAATCTTATCAATTTTTATTTTAAAGTTACTTATAAAGTTACTTGCATCAGGAAGATGTGAATTTGTACATATAATTTTTTTTGTTTTAGATAATATCAACATATCTATAATATTTTCTCTTCCAATTAAATATCTATGATTTTTTCTTTTAATATTATTGAATATATCATTTTTATCAGACCTAAAAGAGTTAAAATAAAGTAATTTTGATTGATATTCTTTTTTAAGTTTTTTTAAATAATTTTTTTCTTCAGTGACTAAGAAAACTTTATCGAATTTATTCACTCTTAATTCATAGTCAATTTTTTTTTTTATTTGATTATATGTTGCAGGAAATGGATGTCTTTCTTGTGTTTTCATATCAGTACCACGAAAATGAACTCCAAGAATTTTACTTTTTTTAAACTCTGTTCTTACAAAATCTAAAGCCTCATCTAATATGTTTTTTTTTATATGGATATATCTTTTAAAAATTTTAAAATGTAACTCATGTAAATTTTCAAATGAGTCAAACTCTTTCAATTTTCTAGTTTTTGAGTCTGAAATTATTACAAACTTACTTTTATAAATATCTTCTAATTTATATTTATTTAAAGGATAGAAATAGTATTCCCAAGCGTTGAAGGTATTATTCACTTTAATTTCTTCATTATATTTTGTAGGAAAATTTTTCATATCAATTATAGGAATACATCCTAAATCCAAAGCAATTTTCAAATGATATAAAATATAATTCAAATTTGAAAACATTCCTCCACCTAAATATCTTTGAATCACATAAAATTTCTTATTAGGATTTTTTTTACCAAAACTTTTTATATAGTATTTAAGATCATTATTCTGAATATAAATCTTATTATTATTTTTAATTTTTGTTGATATATTTGATCTTGAATTGTAAATTAAATTTTTAATATAATTTTTAAAAACTTTTATTATCATTTATTTCTTTTATTAATAATTCAATATATATTTAGTTAAACACTTATATAAATGAAATCTAGAAAAAAAAATATTTTACTTTATGGCGGCCGTTCTACAGCTTTAATAGTCTCTGATATGCTTAACGATATCAAATTAAAACCCAGTTTCATATTTGATGAATATATAGAAAAATTAGACTTCGAAACTAAAGCTATTTTTTCAAATAAAAAAAAAGATTTAGATATCTTTATAAATAAATCATCACATTTTTTTATATGTATTGGAATGATGGACGGAAAACTGAGAAACTACATATCAAAATTATTTATAAACAAAGGTTTAAGACAACTGACCTTAAAAAGTAAATATGCAATAATAGATGACTCTTCAAATTATGGTGGCGGCACTTTGTTTATGCCAAATGTAGTTATTCACAAGCATGTTAAAATTGGGAATGATTGTTATTTTAATGTGAATTCTGTTGTAGATCATGAATGTATAATTGGTAACGGGGTACATGTGATGGGTTCAAGCTATATAGCTGGCAGAGTAAAAATAGAGGATTTTGCCTCTATAGGTGCTAATGCAACTATTTTGCCAGATTTAAATATTGGCAAAAATTCAATTATTGGCGCAGGATCCGTAGTTACAAAAGATGTGAAACCAAATGAAATTGTTTTTGGGAATCCTGCTAAGTTTTATAAAAAAAATTTAAAAAAATATAATTATAATATTTTTAGATAAAAATGTTAAAAATTGCTTTTGTAATAAATTTTTCTAAAAATAGTTGGGCAGGTGGGTATTTTTTTTTTGATAATTTGATTTCATTTTTAATTAAATATAAAAAAAATGTAAAAATATCAGTAATAACAGACTCCAAAAAAAATTTAAAATATCTGACTTCTAAATCAAAAGTACAAATTTTAGAAACAAACATAGTTTCACATAAAATAAATTTAAAAAGAATAATAGATAAAGTATTAATTATAATTTTTGGAAAAAGTTTTTTTTTGGAAAAATTTCTAAATAATAATAAAATAGATGTATTGTCTCACCATACTTATTGTGGAAGAAAAAGTACCATCAGAAGTTACCCATGGTTTCCAGATTTTCAACACCTTCGTTTTCCAAAAAACTTTTCATTTAAAAATAGATTGTTTAGAAATATTAATGTTTATCTTTCTTCAAAACATTCTAATAAAATTATATTAAGTAGTAAAGATGTAAAAAAAGATATCAAAAAAATATCACCTGAAGCTTTTAGGAAAAGTTACATAATAAACCATACCAATAAAGTTTTAAGTCAAAAGAAATTACTTTCGATAACAAAATTGAGAAAAAAGTACAATATATCCAAAAAATTTTTTTTGCTGCCAAACCATTATTGGGTGCATAAAAATCACTTAATCGTTTTAAAAGCATTAAATTATTTAAGTGATAAAAATATTCAGGTAGTATCAACAGGAATGCTTTCAGACCATAGGGATAGAAATTATATAGATAAAATAAGAAATTATATTAATTTTAACAAACTAAATCAAAATTATAAAATTTTAGATTTAGTTCCTTTTAAAGATTTATGTAGCTTAATGAAAAATTCGCTAGCTGTTATAAACCCATCCTTTAGTGAAGGGTGGGGTAATTCAGCAGATCAAGCTAGAATTTTAGGTAAGCCATGTATCTTATCTAATATTCCAGTTCATTTAGAGTTAAATTATAAATATGCCTACTATTTCAATCCTAATGATCATAAAGAACTAGCAAAATTGCTAAATTTTTTAATTAAAAAAAAACTTAAAATAAGTTTTAAAGATAATTCTTTTAAAGAAAAAGAATATATAAATAATTATTTAAAAACTATTTTAGATTGAATACATGATTTAAATAATTCATATAATGCTTACATGTTAGTTCAATATCGTATTTTTTTAAAATATTTGTAGGAAATAATTTATGATTATTATTCAAAGATAAAATTTTTTTAGTAAGTTGTTTATGATCTCTGATTTTATACAATAAACCATACTTACCATTTTTTAGTATTTCTTTAGGTCCTGTTGGACAATTAGTAGATATTACATCTTTTTTTAAATATAAAGCTTCAACCAAAACATTCGGAGACCCTTCATAGAGTGAGGATAAAATAAATATTTTCGCTTGTTTTAAATAGGGAAATGGATTTTTTTTATAACCTAAAAATTTTACATTTTTTGATAAATTATTTTCGATTACAAAATTAATTAATTTTTTCTTCAAATGACCTTTGCCTATTATAATAAGTCTAAAATTTAAATTCATTTTTTTTAAAATAGACATAGATTTTAAAATCGTGATGTGATCTTTTTGCTCTGTAAGTCTACCAATAGTTATAAGTTTTAAAGACTTTTTGGGATAATAAGATTTTATTTTTATTCTAGAAAGTTTATTAATTTTTTTAAAGTCAAAAGGGTTATTTATAAAAAAAGATTTTACATTAAATCTTTTTTCTACCTCTTTTTTAAATAACTTACTATTTACAATTATACCATCTGCTCTTTTTATATAATAGTTATATATAATTTTTTTAAGCCAGTTGTGATCCCATCCGTGTGGCGCAGTATTCATTCTTACTATAATTTTTGCTCCTAATAATTTTGAAACAATAATACTGTAAATATTTGCTTGAAACGAAAAAATATAACAGTTTTTTTTAAATAAAATTCTTTTTATTAAAAGTATTAAGCAAAAAAAATACTTTTTATACCTACCAGCATTAGAAAAATTAATATTTGAAGGTGTTAAAAATTTGATTTTTTTATCAAACTTATATTTTTTATTAATATCAGCTGAAATAATTGTAGTATTGATTTTGTTATTTGCTAAATAATTTGAGATTAAAAATAAATTTTTTTCTACACCACCATCTTCAATAGAAGGATTAAATATTACTAGTTCTTTATTCATTAATTAAATAGTATACATATATTTAAATATTTATTTTAACAGTGAAAAAAATTGTATATTGGGCCCCTGTATTATCAAAAATAGCAACATTAAAAGCTGTAATTAATTCAGCAGAGTCTTTAAAAAAATATTCATCTAATTATGATGTTACCATTATTAATACTGTTGGTGAATATGACGAAATAAAAAATAACAAACATGGCATTAAAATAGTTAATTTCTTTAATGATAAAAGTCGCTATCCAGGTATAGGATTTTGGAAAACTAGAATTTCACTAATTAGATTATTTTTTAAAAATTTTTATAAACTAAAAAAATTTTTAGATGAAAGTCAACCAGATTTCTTGTTAATACATTTAATGACATCACTACCTATGATCTTGCTAATTTTATTTAATTTTAGAACCAAATTTGTTTTAAGAATTTCAGGTTTTCCTAAATTGAATATAATTCGGTATTTATTATGGAAGTTGGCATTAAAAAATTTTTTTTATATAATTAGCCCTACAAAAAAAACTTCAGAATACTTAATTAAATTAAATTTAATAGACAAAAAAAAAATTGTTACAATTTATGACCCAATAATCAAATTAAAAAAATTAAAGAAAAATGATATTGAGTTTAGTGACTACTTTATTTCAGTTGGTAGATTAACAAAACAAAAAAATATTTTTTTATTATTGGATGCATTTAAGGACTTATATAAAGAAGAATTAATTAATGAAAAGTTAATAATAATTGGTGATGGAGAACTGAAAAATAAAATTTACAAATATATAAATATAAATAATTTAAATAATAAAATATTATTATTAGGTTATAAAAAAAATGTTTTTGATTATCTTGTTAAAGCCAAAGCTTTTGTGCTTACTTCATTGTGGGAGGATCCTGGATTTGTTTTAATAGAAGCTGCTTATTGTAGAGCAAGTATAATCTCTAGTGATTGCATGAGTGGCCCTATTGAATTTTTAGAAAATAAAAACAATGGATTTCTTTTTAATTCAAATTCAAAAATAGATCTAAAAAAGAAAATATTAGATTTTAAAAAATCTGATCAAAAAGAAATTTTAATAAAAAAAATTAATGCTTTGAAAGAAGTAAAAAAATTTACTAGTTTTAGACATTTTAAAGATTTAAGTAATTTATTAAAATAATGCTTATATTATTATTTTATAGTATTTAAACTAAAGAAAATAATTTATTATTTACAAAAATGTCAAATAAAATTTTTCAAGATATTACAAAAGTAGATTACTCAATTTCAAAATTTATAGATAAAATTGAAAAGCCCAACATACTAGAACTAGGAGTTCAGTTAGGTTCCTCAACTAAATATTTCTTAGAGTTATGCAAAAAAAAAAATGGAAAACTTTATTCTGTAGACATTAATGACTGTTCTGGTTTATTTACAGATATTAATTGGAATTTTATACGATCTAGAGATGATGATTTTGAAGTAATTTCAAGAAAAATACCTAAAAAATTAGATATAATATATTTGGATACAATTCATACAGCTAGGCATGTCGAAAAAATATTTAAATACTATTATAAAATTTTAGAAATTAATGGTCTCTTTATAGTTGACGATATATCTTGGTTGCCATATTTAAAAAGTAGTTCATTTAACAACTTTTATTGTGAAATAAATAACAAGGAGACTTTTGATTTACTTCTTGGCTTATATAATTATAATAAAGAAAATTTTGAATTGACAACTTTTTTCAATGGTACGGGTACAGCAATAATTCAAAAATTGAATAATAGTAGTTTGAGTCCATTTAAAAAATTTAAAACGCGAGAAAATTCTATAAAAAATATCGTAAGAAAATTTTTTAAGAATTAATTTATATGTCAGATAGGCACAAGTTTAATTCTGATTTTTACAATATAACATTGAAAAGTGTTTTAAAAAAAGAATTATTTAGCTTTTTTGGAAGATTATTTTTAGAAAAAAAAATTAAAACACCCAAGAAATATTTACAATTAGGATGTGGTAGCAGTGAAGAAAATCTAAGTGATGATTTTATAAACTGCGATTTTTTTAATTTAAATTTTTTTAAATTTTATAAAAAAAAAAAAATTCAATATTTGGATTTAAGATATAAATTACCATTTGCTTCTGATATTTTTCGAGGCGTTTATTCAGAACATACAATTAAACATTTATATCCAACAGAGGTTTTAAGATTGTTTAAAGAAATTTATAGAGTTCTGAAAAAAAATGGTATTTTCAGAGTAGTTGTCCCAGATCTAAAGAAATATATTTATTATTATAATGGTAAAAAAGATATTTTTCCAGATAATCAATTTAAATTTGGATGTGAAGCTATTTGGAACATAGCTCAAAATTATGAGCATAAAAGTTTATGGGATGAGGAATGGCTAAAATTTCATTTAAAAAATTGTAATTTTCATAAAATTAAAAGGTGCAAGTATCAAGTATCTCAAGATAAAAATTTAATACTAGATAAAAAAGGAAGAGAAATAGAAAGCATTTATTTAGAAGCAACTAAATAATTCTTTAAAAAATTGTAATTTAAAATGTATAAAATATCAATTATTATACCTTATCATAAAAAAATTAATTATATAAAAAAAACTATAAAATCAGTTTTAAACCAAACCTATCATAATAAAGAAATTATTATAATTTATGATGATATAAATCATTCAGATTTAAAAAAAATAAAAGCAATAATTAAAAAAAAAAAAAATATTAAATTAATTGTTAATTCAAAAATATTAGGAGCTGGTGAATCAAGAAACAAAGGTGCTAAAATTGCATGTGGAAAATATTTGGCATTTATTGACTCTGATGATGTATGGAAAAAAAATAAATTAAAAACTCAGATAGAATTTATGAGAAAATTGAAGTTAAAAGTATCTCACACGTCATATTTCATAATTAATGAAGCTGGAAAGATTACTGAAAAACGACAAGCAAAATTTGTACAAACATATTCAAATTTAGTTAAGTCATGTGACATTGGTCTTTCCACTGTAATTATTGAAAAAAAATTATTTTTAAAAAATAAATTTTCTTCAAATATCACGAAAGAGGATTATGCAGCTTGGCTTAAGATTTCTAAAAAAATTCCAATTTATGGATTAGATAAATACTTAGTATTTTGGAGAAAAACTAAAGGTTCTTTATCATCAAATAGTTATCAAAAGTTATGCGACGCATTTGACATTTATTATAGAAAAGAAAATTTTAGTTTTTTTAAATCATTATTTTCTGTAATTGTCCTCTCATTTAATTTTTTTCTAAAAAAATATTCATGAAAGACTTTTTTATTATATTTTTGATATTAGTATTTTTTATTAATGAATTAGTTTTAAGAAAAAAATATTTTTTAGATAGAATAGATTTTTCAAAACATAAGTTATTTGTAAATAATAATATACCAACAGTGGGAGGGCTATATATATTAATTTTTTTATCATTATTTTATGTTGATATAAGTTTTATGAATTTATTATTTTTTATGTTAATTTATTTAACCGGTTTAAGTTCAGATAGATTAAAAAATTTTTCTCCAAAAATTAGATTACTTTTACAAATACTCATTACATTTTTATTTATCATTAATTCTGATACTTTTATTTTAGATACAAGAATTGATACTGTTAATTATCTATTTAATAATTATAAGTTTACTTCTATTTTTTTTACAATTTTTTGTTTCATTATCTTGATTAATGGAACAAATTTTATAGATGGAACTAATTTAAATACTATTGGTTATTATATTATTATTTATTCTGTAATTTATTATTTATCAAAAAAATTCTACCTAACATTAAATTTTGACTTTAATCTAAAAATAATTTTATTTTTATTTACTTTATATATCTTAAATTATTTAAATAAAATCCAACTCGGAGACTCAGGTTCTTATCTTTTAAGTTTTTTTTCAGCATTTTATTTAATTCATTTTGCTAATAACAACAATTATATATCACCTTATTTTGTAATACTAATTTTATGGTACCCTTGCTTTGAAAATTTATTTTCTATTTTGAGAAAAATTTATCAAAAAAAAAAAATTTCAGCTCCTGACAATTTTCATTTACATCATTGTCTTTATAAATTTTTAAAAAATAGAAATTTTAAAAATCTTAATAATTTATCAGGATTTATAATTAATCTTACTAATTTAATATTTATATCTTTTGGAATGCATTTTTTAAATTCAACTAAAAACTTAGTTTTATTATTATTAGTATATGTTTTGATTTATATTTTTTCATATAATTATTTAATACGAAAAAATTTAAGAAAAAAACTTTTTTAGTATATAAAATAAAATCTTTAATCCATCTTTGAATTCACTAACTTTTTTTTTACCTTTTAATCTGGCTCTTTCATAACTTTTGTTATTTGTACATGTAAAATTCTTCTCTTTTATATTAATTGGTATTTCCGCACATATGCTAAAGTCTTCTTGCTTTAATTCTAACTTTTTAAATTTTTTAGTATCACCCATAACAAAAGTGTAAAGCAAGTCTGTAACATTCAAATTAAAGAAAATATTTCCAATTTTTGTAAAAAAAAAATTACCAATTGCAGTTAACAAAGTATCATCATCACTTCCACAGTTTTTCTCATATCTAGTTCCAAAAACAAAATTATATCCTTTCATTTTTGAATACATTTCTTCTAGTTCTTTTGGTTGGAATGAACCATCAGCATTAAATATACATAGATATTTTGTGTTAATTTGATCAATACCTTCTTTCAATGCAGACCCATAACCTTTAAAATTTTGATATAAAATTTCCACATCATAATTTGTAATTGCTTTTATAGTTTCAAAGTCATCTTTTGATAAAACGATTAAGATTTTTAAGTTATATTTTTTAAGTTCATCTAAAACAATCGGTAGAGAGCCCTTTTCATTTTTAGCTGGAATTAATAATGTTAAATCATTCATATTTTTTTATATAATAATAAATTAAACTTATATTAATGAAAAAAATTGTTGAACCAAAACTAGTAAAAAAACTTCCAGTAGGAATTAAAGGAATGAGCTGAGAAACAAAAAATAAGCTGGAACTTAATAAAACTAAGTTTTTGGTTTTTATAAATGTATTTATAACCCTATACATAAGGTAAATGAAGAATGTAAAAAATAAAGAATAACCTATAGCTCCAAGCTCAGATAAAATTTCAAAATTATGTTGATGAGGATGTGTGGTACATTTGGTATATTCAAAATTTGTGTTTCCATAATATTTTTCAATAGACACATTCTTGCAGGCTTTTCTAAATGTCTTGGTTCCTGTTCCAAATAATAAATTTTGTTTAAATATCTCAAAACTTGCAAGGTAATGTGGACCATAATTTGAAAAGATTATGTAATCAAATGGTTTATTAATATTTTCATTGTTTGCCATATTTTTTATTTCTTTTACAAATCTTTGATTTATTTGATCAACAAAAATTAAATTTAGCGAGATTATACTGATGAATAAAAGTATTAAAAAAAATTTGATTTTTGCTTTTATATTTGGCATTAAAACAAAAAAACCAAAAATAACAAATAACCCCCTAATTATATTAGCTCTTTCATTTGTTAAAATTAGAATAATTAAATAAGACACAAATATAACATATAAAGAAATTCTCTTTGGATTTTTTTGAAAAAAAAATGCAAATGAAGGTAAAAAAAATCCTATCAAAAGATGAGCTACCTTTAGTTCTTCATTAAAAAAGCCAGATAATCTTTGCTCCCAAGGACTTTTATAACCTAATAAATTTTCTCCAGAAAAGAATTGAAAATAAAGATCAAAAATTGTTAGTAACAAAGTAACCATCCACATTTTAAATACTATTGATAAATTTTCTTCATATTTTGAAAAAAAATAACACATGGACATTATTAGTAATGGATATCTAATAAAAAAAATTGATCTATTAAAACTTAACTTAAAATCTATAGAAGTAATTAGGTTTATAATTAAATAAATCCATATTATTAATAATAAATAAATTATTTTATCATCTAATTTAATTGGTTTTTTATTTATTACAGAAGAGTATAAAAATAATATAATTAATAAAACATTTATAATTTCTGATATTAATGTACCTATAATTAAAGCAAGTGGGTACAAACCAATAAGCCATAAGGGTAATAATTTTTCAATTTTCATTAGTTCAAAAGTTTAATTCTTATTTTATCTTTTAATGGAGTTTCAAAAAACTTGTATACAATAATAGATATAAAAATTGTTATAATTAAGTAGCTTGTAAAAAATATAAGTAAATTAAAATCTAACTTAAAATTAAAAAAATTAAAAACAAGTAAAGTTGTCAAAATAATCGGAAAATGAAGCAAATAAATTGAATAGCTTATATCTCCCAATATAGATAAATTTTTTCCTGCATAAGGAAGTTTATTATTAATTAAAAATAAACAATTTATTAAAGATGGAAAAATACATGTTAATAAAATAATTTTTTGTACAATTGTATCAAAGTTAGTTATTTTTAGGAATAAAGAAAATATTAAAATAATGGTTATTAAATAAAATATTTTATAATTCACATTTAATTTTAACTTTTGATTTAGTAAATAGCTCAAAACACCAACGAAAAAACAATATCTGCCATATCCAATAAATTTATATTTGAAAAATATTAATGAACTTATAATTATTATTATGGAATTAAGGATTATATTTTTATTAAGAGCAATAAGAAAAAAAATTAGATACATTAAAAATTCTATAGATATAGACCATGAAGGTTCGTTGAAGGAAGCATAAGATTTAAATCCCCATTCATGAATTAATAATAAATTTAATATCAAATGTTTTAAGTTTATATTAATTGGATTATAGAAATTATTAAAGTTTAGCGTCATATAAATAATAAAAACTTAAAAAAGTGTTAAAAAATGCAAAGGATATAATCTTGAGATTCTTAAAATAACAAATTTATTTAAACTAATTTTTCTTTCACTTACTATTTTTAAATATAATTTAAAAAATATAAATCCTGATAATAGAAAGAAAAATTGAACAGCTATCCAGCCATATTCGTAAATAATTTTTATGATGTTGTAAAAAGGCTGGCTTTCAATACTGTAGCCATTTAAACTTATATTATAACTATAAAATAATTTATAATGAAAGATAGCTACTGCTAAGGCCGCAATACCCCTGGCAATATATAGTAGATAAATCCTATTCATATTTTTCAAGAATTTTAATTAAAAATTATATTTATTTTTAATTTTAATTATGCTCTTACAAACATGATTTATATCATTTTGGGATGTATTTAATCCTGATGGAACATAAAAACCATATTTACTTATGTATTCTGAGTTAGTAAAATTTCCTTTAAATTTAATGTTATATTTTTTGAAAGCTTTTTGTTTGTTCATAGGCCAAAAAAAACTTCTGGTTTCAATATTATCCTTTTTTAATTCATTTCTAAATTTTTCAGCCGTCATCTTTTTATTTAAAATTAATATTCCTACAACCCAGTAAACATTCTCAAAATTTTTTATTTTTGGTTTCTGAATATAAATATTACTTAATTTATACAATTTACTATAATAGCTCTTACCAATTTCTTTTTTTTTTCGAATTATTTTTTTGATTCTCTTAATTTGGTTTATTCCCAAAGCTGCTTGGAGGTTTGTATACCTATAATTCCAACCTATATCATAGTGATTAAATCTATTTTGTTTCCCAAAGCATAAATTTTTATAATCAAATATTTTGTCTTTAAATTTTTTTAAGCTTGTTAAAACCATGCCACCTTCGCCAGTGGTTATATGTTTATTTGAGTAAAAACTGAATATACTCAAATCTCCGAAACTTCCACAATATTTACCCTGATACTTATGACCAAGCATTTCTGCAGCATCTTCAATTAATATAAGATTATACTTTTTACAAATTTTTTTTATTTTATCTATTTCAACTGGATAACCATAAATATGAGTAGCCAATATTGCTTTAGTTTTTTTTGAAATATTTTTTTCTATTAAGTTAATTTTCATATTCCAATTATATAAGTCACAATCTATAGGTATTGGTTTGGCACCCAATTTAATTACAGAAATAGCTGAAGAAATAATCGTAAAATTTGGTATTATAACTTCATCGTTTTTTTTTAAATTTATTACTTTAAGAGCTATATCTAAAGCTGCGGATCCACTTGAAACTGAAGAACAGTACTTTTTTCCAATCAACTTTTTAAATTTATTTTCAAATTCAGTAACTTCAGGTCCAGCTGATGAAATCCAATTATTATTTAATGCTGAAATTAATTTTTGTTTATCACTTTGTTCTAATTTAAATTTATTTACACTTATCATTTGATTTTAATAAACTTATCTTCAACATTTGGAAATAATTTCTTATCTGTCTTTGTATTGTAAGGTCCTTGTTTAACTTCTAACATTTCAACATTATCAAGAACTTTAAAACCATGACCACCATTATTTAAAATTATAATATCGTTTTTTTTAATGATTTTACTAAATAAATATTTTTCTTTACCTGAATAAAAGTCAACTCTTAGTTTGCCTTTTAATATGATTAATACCTCAGATGTATACTCTATTCTTCTAATATTTTTGTAGTGCTTATGAGGCTTTATCAAATGTTTAGATTTATGCTTTATAAAACCTACCTGATGACTTAATTTT
>Ga0181606_10000275_pt1 | contig 41810 bp, 34 predicted proteins | sample 041ome_10_FD_132994 | JGI IMG/M metagenome (GOLD analysis project Ga0181606, IMG submission 132994) | Coastal salt marsh microbial communities from the Groves Creek Marsh, Skidaway Island, Georgia - 041412US metaG (megahit assembly) | ecosystem: Environmental > Aquatic > Marine > Intertidal... | reverse complement strand
CTCAGAGGTTTCGCGGACAGCGGCAAGCGCGAGGGCTTGCGCGCGATGCGGCGTTGCGGAGGCGGAAAGCCGTTCCAGCACGGCAGGGCGTAAAGGTGATGCTGGTTGGACAAACCCATCCGCGCGCTCGACCCGGCCACCGGGGAAGACATAGTGATGCGGGAAGAAAACATGGCCAGAGCTGCGCTCGCCCATCAGCACCTCGGGCTCATTGCCTTTCATACGAACGATGATCAGCGTTGCAGCGTCCCGGATCGGCGGGCGGGCAGTTGGTTTCTTTTCGGCGTCTGACATGAAAAAGCGCGTCCATCGGCAAGTGTGCGGATTGGCGCGAATGATCTTAGCGATGGCTTGGGGAAGCGGCTAAGAAAAATTGGGGTGCCTGACCGGATTTGAACCGGCGACCTCCTGGACCACAACCAGGCGCTCTAACCAACTGAGCTACAGGCACCACACGCAAGCCAGCGACGCGCCAGCGAGAGCCAGGATTTACGCGGAACCATAGGCCGACGTCAATATGCATTTGTGCCCTCTTCTCAACAGGCGTGGTCAGCGGCATAGTCTGGCGGAACGTCTTGGTTCTGATTCCTCTAACGAAAGCCCGATATCCAATGCAGTTGGCCGATAATCTGAACAACCTTGGCACCGAAACCGCGTTCGAGGTGCTGGCGCGCGCCGCCAAACTCGCGGCAGCCGGAAAAGATGTAATCAATCTGGGCATCGGCCAGCCGGATTTCAAAACGCCCGGCCATGTGGTCGAAGCGGCGATAAAGGCCATGCGGGACGGGCACCATGGCTACACGCCGGCCAAGGGGATTCCGGAACTGCGTGAGGCTGTCGCGGCTGACACGCTGAAGCGCCGGGGTGCAGTGATCGACCCTGAAAACATCATGATCATGCCGGGCGGCAAGCCCACAATGTTCTTCGCCGTGATGATGTTCGCGGAGCCAGGCGCTGAGATCATTTATCCGAATCCAGGCTTTCCAATCTACGAAAGCGTCATTCGCTATGCGGGTGCGACACCCGTGCCCATGCGGTTGTTGGAAGAAAAAGGCTTTGCGTTCAGCGCCGATGAGGTCCTGTCGCAGATCACACCAAAAACGCGGCTGATCATTATGAACACGCCCGCCAACCCAACGGGCGGCGTCACGCCGAAGGAAGAATTGGACAAGCTGGCGGCGGGCCTCGCTGAATGGCCGAATGTCGTGGTGATGAGCGACGAAATCTATGACCGTATGCTCTATGACGGTCGCCAGCATGCCTCCATGCTGGCCTATGAGGACCTGCGTGACCGGCTGATCGTCCTGAACGGCTGGAGCAAGACCTACGCAATGACCGGGTGGCGCCTTGGCTACTCGATCTGGCCGGAGAGGCTGATCGGCCATGTGGAGAAGCTGGCTGTGAACTGCCATTCCTGCGTCAACGCGCCGACACAGTTTGCCGGGATTGCTGCGCTGAACGGGCCGCAAGACGAAGTGGATGGCATGCTGGTAGCGTTTGATAAGCGCCGCCGCTTAATCGTTGATGCGCTGAATGCGCTTCCGGGGGTGCGCTGCGCCGAGCCGGGTGGCGCGTTCTATGCGTTCCCGAACATCACCGGCACCGGCATGGACGCGAAAGCCCTGCAGACACAATTGTTGGAGCAGGCTGGCGTGGCCGTTGTTGCTGGCACCAGCTTTGGCGCACTGGGCGAAGGCTTTATCCGGTTCAGCTATGCCGCAAGTGCAGAGCAAATTGAGGACGCTATGGGCCGGATGCAGAAACTGCTTGAACGCGCGAATGATTAATATGCGGGCAATTACCTAAATATTAGACATACGTAGTGCCGTGTTTTGCGGCACCTGCGCCCGAAATGACTGAGAATACAAGGCTCGCCAAGGCTTAGACGGCCTGGCATAAGCCTTGCAATAACCAAGAGTGCGCACAGCCTGTGCAGGCGCGCTGCGCGAGTATGGATGCGAGAGTGGGTTGATGAAAAAGATTGAGGCGGTGATCAAGCCGTTCAAACTGGATGATGTGAAAGACGCACTGTCTGAAACCGGCGTTAAAGGCCTGACGGTGGTTGAAGCGAAGGGGTTTGGCCGTCAGAAAGGTCATACAGAGCTTTATCGGGGTGCGGAATATGTCGTCGACTTCCTGCCGAAGGTGAAGGTCGAGGTCGTCATTGAAGACTCGCAGGTTGAACGTGTGATCGAAGCCATTCAGAAAGCTGCGCACACAGGCCGTATCGGCGACGGCAAGATTTTTGTTTCCCCGATTGAGGAAGCAATTCGTATCCGCACGGGCGAAGCTGGCCCGGAAGCGCTTTAGAAAAACACGAACGAACAGAACACGGCACATAAGGAGCTGACCCTATGAAACTCGAATGTAAATCGGCAGATGAACTCATCGCCGCGATGAAAGAGCATGATGTACGTCATGTGGATTTCCGCTTCACCGATCCAAAGGGCAAAGCCCATCACATTACCCAGTATCACACCACGGTTGATGATGATCTGCTGACAGACGGCGTGATGTTCGATGGCTCCTCCATCGAAGGCTGGAAGGATATTTCCCAGTCCGACATGATCATGTCCCCTGATGTGACGACTGCTGTGCTGGACCCGTTTGCGGCCGAGCCGACGATGATTGTCGTATGCGACATCCTTGAGCCATCCACCGGCCAGTCCTATGACCGTGACCCGCGCGGCATCGCGCGCAAAGCAATGGCCTATGTCGAGACGTCAGGCGTTGGCGACACCGTATTCATGGGCCCTGAGGCCGAATTCTTCATGTTCGACGATGTGCGCTTTGAAGTTCAGGGCCACACGGCCTCCTACAAGCTGGACAGCGCTGAAGGCCCTTATAACTCCAACCGTGAGTATGAAGACGGTAACCCTGGCCATCGCCCAGGCCCCAAAGGCGGCTATGTGCCAGTGCAGCCTGTTGATCCGGCAAGCGACATCCGCGCCGAAATGGTCACGATCATGGCGCAGATGGGCATTGATGTTGAAAAGCATCACCACGAAGTCGCGCCATCCCAGCATGAGCTTGGTGTGAAATTCAACACATTGCTCCGCGCTGCTGATGATCTGCAGACGTACAAATATGTGGTGCAGCAGGTTGCGCACTCTTACGGTAAATCTGCAACGTTCATGCCGAAGCCGATCGCTGGCGACAATGGGTCTGGTATGCATGTTCACCAGTCCATCTGGAAAGACGGCAAGCCAACGTTCGCCGGCAATGGTTATGCTGACCTGTCTGAGAACTGCTTGTTCTATATCGGCGGTATCATCAAACATGCGAAGGCGCTGAATGCGTTCACGAACCCCTCGACCAACAGCTACAAGCGTTTGGTTCCAGGGTTTGAAGCGCCTGTGCTTTTGGCGTATTCGTCCCGCAATCGCTCAGCCTCCTGCCGTATTCCGTATGTGACGAACCCTAAGGGCAAGCGCGTGGAAGTGCGCTTCCCGGACCCCTCCGCCAACCCATACCTGGCGTTCTCTGCAATGCTAATGGCTGGGCTTGACGGCATTCGGAATAAGATCCACCCGGGCGACCCGATGGATAAGAACCTTTACGATCTGCCCCCGGAAGAACTCCAGGGTGTTCCGACAGTATGCGGTTCACTGCGTGAAGCGCTGGACTCCCTCGGTGCAGACATGGACTTCCTGATGCAAGGCGATGTCTTCACGAAGGACATGATCGAAGGCTATATGGAACTCAAATGGCGCGATGTGCATGCGTTTGAACAGGCGCCGCATCCGATTGAATTCCAGATGTACTATAGCGTCTAAGAGGTCTAACATACGCTGTATGGCGTAGGTTTTGCGCGGCTGAACTCAGTAAGGGTTCAGCCGCGCTTTACATTTTGTTTACATTGGATTTACGCCAAATGCGAACCTGCCGGACGCCAGGATGGCCCTGTAAGTTGCTCAAATGCAGCAACGGGTGGACACAATGCGTCCGGACATCATTCAACGAACGGTCGAATACTGGAGTAGCCAGCGCGACGGGCGCAAACTGCCAACGCGTCGCTCAATCGATCCGGTCGAACTGGCTGACCTATTGGCCAACCTCGTACTCGTCGAGGTGCTAGATGGGGGCCGCGACTATCTGCATCGCATCGCCGGTGAGTCCGCCGCATCTTTGCTCGGCGCGGACCTGATCGGCCGCCGACTATCTGAATTCAAGAATGACGCACACATTGATCCATGGCGGAACGGACTCGACATCGCCCGCACATTCAAAGCACCGCACATGGCGGACTTCACACCAAACAACTGGTCCGATTGCTCGCTCAAAATTGTGTTCCTGCCAGTCGCTCGTACCGCAGATGAGAATGAAGCGGATTTCCTACTCTGTGCCGTAACGGAAGATGTACTTGGCGCAAAAGCTGCCGAATAGCCCGCTGATTATGCGAGATACCTTCCCGCCTGACGCAGGATTCGCTATGACCTGCTGTATTGTGAGGCGGAGCAGGTAATAGGTCATGGCGAAAGATACGCAGGACGGCATTTTCATTGGCGCGAATGATGGCGGTGCTGGCCCGCAATTCCTGACGCTGAAACGCGCCAACCGTCATGGCCTCATCGCTGGTGCCACCGGCACCGGTAAAACGGTCACCCTTCAGAATTTGGCAGAGGCTTTCAGCCGCGCTGGGACACCGGTTTTTCTGGCTGATGTGAAAGGCGACCTTTCCGGCCTTAGCCAACCTGGCGAGCCAAAAGATTTTCTGGCGAAACGCGCTGGCCTGATCGGGCTTGAGGACTATGAGTACGAAGCGCCGCCGGTCATTTTCTGGGACCTGTTTGGCCGCCAGGGCCATCCCATCCGCACAACGATTTCTGAAATGGGGCCGCTCCTGCTGGCCCGCATCCTTGGCCTGAATGATACCCAAGAGGGCGTGCTCACCATTGCTTTTCAGGTGGCAGATGACGAGGGCATGCTGCTGCTTGACTTGAAAGACCTTCGCGCACTCCTGATTGACCTTGCCGAACGACGGAAAGAAATCGGTGCCGCATATGGCAATATATCGACCGCATCTGTCGGTGCCATTCAGCGGCGGTTGCTGGAATTGCAGCGTCAGGATGGTGAGAAGTTCTTTGGCGAGCCTGCACTTGACCTGATGGACCTGATGCGAACGGACCGGAACGGGCGCGGTGTCGTTAATGTCCTTGCGGCCAATGAGTTAATGCAATCGCCAAAGCTCTACGCCACGTTCTTGCTCTGGCTGTTGGCGGAACTGTTTGAGGAATTACCGGAAATCGGCGATCCAGACCAGCCGGAGCTGGTTTTCTTCTTCGATGAAGCGCATTTGCTGTTCGAAGATGCACCGAAAGCCCTTGTCGATAAGATTGAACAAGTAGTTCGGCTGATCCGGTCTAAGGGTGTCGGTGTTTATTTCGTGACGCAAAGCCCGTCTGATGTGCCGGATGATGTACTGGGGCAGCTTGGTAACCGGGTGCAGCATGCATTGCGGGCATTCACGCCGCGCGATGAGCGGGCAGTGAAAGCGGCAGCGAACACTTTCCGCCAGAACCCGAACTTTGACGCAGCTGACGTGATCAAAGAGCTTGGCGTTGGTGAGGCGTTGACGTCATTCCTGGATGCGAAAGGCAGGCCCGGCATTGTCGAGCGCACGCTGATTCGCCCGCCGACATCCCGACTAGGCCCGGCGACGGAAAGTGAGCGCAAGACGGTGATGGACGCGAGCCCGGTCGCGGGGCGCTACGAGAAAGAGGTGGACAGGGAGAGTGCCTTTGAAATCCTGCAGGCACGTGCGGACAAAGCCGCTGCAGCGGCTGAAGCTGCCGAGAAGGCTGAGGCAGAGGCGCGCCGCAAAGCGCTAGAAGCCAAAGAGCGGGAGAAGGCTGAACGTGCTGCCAATCGGGGGCGGAAACGGTCTAGCCGGAGCGATTCCGTCATCGAAACGGCTGCCAAATCCGCCGCGCGGTCTGTCGCCCGCAGTCTTGGCCGCGAGTTGGTGCGCGGGCTGCTGGGGATGTTGCGCCGATGACTGCCACGCTGAAAACTATTCAGACGGACCGGCTTGAAATCGCCTATGCGGAAGCTGGACCGGCCGATGGCCCGCTTGCGATTCTCATGCATGGCTTCCCCTACGACATCCACTGCTTTGATGAAGTGGCGACGCTGCTGGCCGCGAAGGGTGTACGCACCCTGGCACCGTTCATGCGCGGTTACGGACCGACGCGGTTTCTCAATGCCAACACAATGCGATCTGGCCAGCAGGGCGCTTTCGGTGCTGATTTGGTCGGCTTCATGGACGCAGTGCAGATTGAAAGTGCAGTTCTTGGCGGCTTTGATTGGGGCGGCCGCGGTGCTTGCATCGTCGCAGCGCTTTGGCCCGAGCGGGCACGGGGGCTGGTGACCGGCGGCGGATACAACATCCAGAATATCGCAGCATCGGTTAAGCCAGCCTCACCGGAAGCTGAGCACCGCTACTGGTATCAATATTACTTCCATACGGAGCGTGGTCGGGCTGGGCTGGCCGCTCATCGCCAAGCGTTTGCCAGGCAGTTATGGCGGCTATGGTCGCCGGAATGGACTTTCGATGAGGCGACATTTGAAAAATCGGCACCCGCTTTTGACAACCCGGACTTTGTTGACGTGGTGATCCATTCATATCGGGTCCGGTTCGATTATGTTGTTGGCGATCCTGCCTATGCAGATATTGAAGCCGAGTTGGCAAAGCAGCCAATCATTACGGTGCCTACGATTAACCTGGAAGGTTTGGCGGACGGTGTCGCTGGCTCTCCGCAAGAAACAGATTACGCAGCAAAGCGTTTCAGCGGCCCATATGAACGGCGATTGCTGCCTCATACCGGCCACAACCCACCGGCGGAAGCGCCAGAAGCATTTGCGGATGCGGTTCTGGCGCTTGTCTGAAAGTTTTTAGACGTCAATAACAAAAACCCCCGCCGGCGCTCAAAGCGCCAGGCGGGGGTTTTCTTATCCGTCAGGCGCCAAAAGCACCATTCAGAGCGTCAGCACGATTAGACGTAGCTGATGTTGCCAGCGGACGTACGACCGTCACGACCGGTTTCCATATCGTACTGGATCTTCTGGCCTTCGTTCGGGCTTTGGACGCCTGCACGCTCCACTGCGGAGATATGCAAGAATACGTCTTTGCCGCCTTCATCAGGCTCGATGAAGCCGAAGCCTTTAGTTGCGTTGAACCATTTCACGGTGCCTGTAGACATGTCCGTGTTTCCTTCTGTTCGGGCCCTGCGCAGTATGCCGGAGCCTTGGCATGTCGGTCAGAATAGAAAGACCAGAGGGCCGTCGAAAGGGCGGTCCGTAGTTCTCTAGGCGAGCGATAGCATTCCACATATCGGCTCTTGGAAGCGCGATAGCAAGTCCTGCGACAAAAAAGTGTAGAATCGCAAACATAATCCCGCAGATGTGACAAGTATTCCTGTCACACCTACTTTTCTGGGAAAATTTCCGCCTATTTGTGCATTTTAGTAGGCACTTCCGCCCCCAGCTTTAGCCGGCGCCTCGCCTTTACACTTGGCAACAGCGGCCTGAGCAGCGGATTGTAGCAGCCGCCCGTCAGAACCAATTGTGACCAATTTAGCGCCGCGTGCAATCATCTTCGCGGCGTATTCTGGGGAGCCACAATGGATGCCAGCGCCCAAGCCTTTGGCGTTCGCAGCATCAATGATCTTTTCAATATTGGCGACCACTTCAGCATCCGTCGGGTCTAGTACAGGCGGTTTGCCCATGGTCAGCGCCAGATCGGTCGGGCCGATATACACGCCGTCCAAGCCTGGGGTGGAAAGGATGGCGTCCAGGTTTTCAATCGCTTCCATGGTTTCGATCATGGCGATGGCCAAGATTTCCTCATTGGCGTTGGCGATATAGTCCGCACCGGCATAGATCGCCGCGCGCACAGGGCCGCTGGAGCGATAGCCAAGTGGGGTGTATTTGCAGGCACCAACGAATTTTTCAGCTTCCTCAGCCGAATTGATCATCGGGCAGATAATGCCCATGGACCCCGCGTCCAGCATCCGCTGGATGATGCCCGGCTCCAGCCAGGGGACGCGGGCCAATGGCGGCACATCTGTTGTCGAGATGGCTTGCAGCATGGTGACAGCGGTCTGGTAGTCAGCCATGCCGTGCTGCAGGTCGATGGTGATGCTGTCCCAACCGGAATGGGCCATGAGTTCGGCAGCAAAGCTGTTTGGAATGGCGCACCAGCCGTTCACACAGGCTTCGCCAGCTTGCCAGCGCTGCTTTACAATATTGGCTCTCATTTCAGGACTTCCTTATTAATCACGTTATCTGGGTTCAATTTTCCATCGAAGCAGTCCAACACGTTTTGGGCCGCAACGGCACCCATGCGGAACATGCTTTCTTCAGTAACGCCGGCTGAATGCGGCGATACGAGGATATTGTCGAGCTGAAACAGCGGCTCATCCGGCGTGGCAGGCTCAACCACGAACGGATCAATCCCGGCCCCGGCGATCACGTTGTTTTTGAGCGCCGTATATAGCGCTTTTTCGTCAACGATATTGCCGCGCGCAGTGTTGACCACATAGGCCGTCGGTTTCATGGAGGCGAGTTCGGCTGCACCGACCATGCCGTTGGTTTCTTCGTTCTTGGGGCAATTGACGGAGAGGAAATCCATCTCCGGCAGGGTTGCTCGCCAATCCTCGACAGGTGTCACACCTGCTGTCACCAGCGCGTCTTGGATCACATAGGGGTCATGCACATGCACATCCATGCCCATGGCCTTCACCATTGGCACAAGGCGGCGGCCAATGCGGCCGTAGCCCAGGATCATCACTTTCTTACCGGCTAGATCATAGGCTGGCGCATCAAAGCGGATGTTCCAGTTGCCCTTGCGGACTTCCCGGTCGTACTGCACGGCGCGTTTCGCCAGGGCCAACATGAAAAACAGCGCGTGTTCAGCCACGGTGACGGAATTAGCGATGCCAACAACCGTCAACGGAATGCCGCGCTTGGTCAATGCAGGAATATCAATGGCGTCATAGCCAACGCCGTGGCGGGAGACGATTTGCATCTTGTCTGCCATCGCCGCGATACGCTCAGTGAAGGGGGCCACCCCCATGATCGCTGCATCATATTCGCCGACATGCTGCATGATGTTGTCTTCGGAAAGCTCGGTATACCGCACCGCCTCCACATCATCCCGCCCTGCCAACACCGACTGAATGCCCGCCGAAATCGGCATCTGCACCATAATCCGCTTCTTGCCCACGTAAATTTCCCCTCAATCGATTGAAGCGCGAACGTTAGACGAAATGAGTGAGGGCGCAAGACGCGGCAGCTAGGCTTTGGCTGGTCATTGCATGAGGTGGAAATTGCAATCTCGCGCAGCGGCAGCAATATTCTCCCGACGGCGCTGCTGAGGGAGGCGCTCAGCGGGGTGACTGGCAAGCCGGACCATCGTACGCTTGCCACGCCGTCGCTATGACCGCCCTGCCGACGAGTCATAGAGGTAAGGAGTTCAGGCATGGCGCGAGAGATAAAGCCTGCGACGCGGGCGATTAATGCTGGCATCGGCGCGCGCATTCAGGAGCTTGGGTTCCGCCGGAAGTCCGGGCGGTTGTGGCTGAAGGAAGACAAACGCTTCGCTGAATATGTCATCTTCCGAACGAACGGCCTGGAATTTGATCAAGATCTTGGGATTTTTGACAAAGACTTTGACGCCTTTATGGATGGATTGCCAGAGAGAGGCTCCAATGTCAGCGATAGCCCTCGCCCGTGCCATGTATCTGAGTGTTCGCTCAGCGCATGGCGTAAGCATGAGCAGCATGAAGAACATCTCATCCTACGTCAGCTGAAATTTAGTCGCCCATGGACCTTAATCTGGCCTGGCCTAAAGCCCATTAGTAAACCTGCGAGCAAGAAAACGCCATTTGCGACGGACTACGGCAAATGGCGTGCGGCGGAAGATTGGGAGGGTTGCGCTGCGCTCTCGCTTGAGAAATTTGACGAATATGTTGTTCCCTGGCGCGAGCGGATGCGGACCGATGTTAACGCGCTGATGGATGAATACTGCGGCTATAGCCGGGGCGGCCAATCGCAGGTGATGTGCGCCCATGCCTATGCAGGGCGCTGGCCTGAAGTTTATGAAATGATCGAAATCGCCAAACGCCATATCGGCGAGCCGCCAACGAAAGAGCAAATACGGGACTATAAAATCCACCACAGTAATGATCCTAAATGCGTGGAGGAATTTATTGAGACAGTGATTCGTAACAACTCAGAACTACACAAAGAATTGGAAGTGTTGGCGGCAGCGCTTGAAGCCCGCAAAGCGCCGCCGCCGCTATAGCCCCTGGCCTATTCGTCGGCTTGGGCCGCCATACGGGCGACGAGGCCAGTCATGAAAGAGCCGATGGTGGGCAAATGCCCGCGCAATTGCTGCCGTGCTAGGCTCTTGTCAACCATGTCGACAAGCTTGTCCAATTGCTCTTGTGTCCAAACAACGCGCTCTCCGCTTCGGGTTTCATAGACGCCTTTGACGCGTTTCATGCCCGCGCCTTTTGGGTTCTGCATCCACGCCTTCAATTGCTTACGAAGCGCTGCCTTAGAAACTTCATCGTACGGCATTCGTAGCAGTAAGATTTCATTGGCGTGGTATTTTTTGATGTCATTCTTCACAATCTGGTCTGCGCGACGTTGGCCTGCTGCGCCGTTGGTAGGGCCAGCTTTTATCTCGACGAATGTGCGTTTGCCGGGCGTTCGCACGGGCTTGAGGAAAAAGAACATAAATCGCTTAAGCGCCACCCCATCAAGAATTTCGTCATAGTAGCGCACCTTCGGGTCTTTCGGTCGCGTTCTGTGCTGCGGCATTATTTCAACCTCTGTTTTCTCGCGGCCTTTGCCTTCCTTAACATCAACCCCACGTTCGCCATCGATACCCGCCGCTTTGAGCCTCATGCGGGCCTGTTCTTCGGCGACATTTCCTTTCGCGCTTGGGAGCAGGCCAATCAGGTAGCTTTTTTCTTCCTCTGTCAGGCGGTTCCAATATTTCGGGCCGAGAATGGCTTCGGCGCCGATTGGGGGAAGGCCTGTTTGGCCGTATCGTTGCATGCGCGCGAGATCATTTCTGGCGAAGACCCAACGGCCTTGCTTTGTCTGTCGCGCAGCCGCCTTAACGGCCTTTCCGGCGCCAATGCCGGTGACGGCGCCGATGCCATCAAGCGCAGTCCAAAATGCGGCGCCCGCAGCATCTGCGTAACGTCCTTCCTCTAAGGCTTTTGCAACCTCTTCCCCGCCTTCAATTGCATCTTCGGCGCTTCGTAGATTGCCGATGATTGGCGCTAAATCCAAGCCGAACGACGCCAAGCGGTTACCCGGCGCTGCTTCGGCAAACAAGGCTGCGCGGATGTGGTTTTCTGCTTCGACTTGGGATTCTGGCGTTGTTGCAGATTGGAGGCGCTTGAGCCATGTGATGAGCGCCCCAGCGCGGGCTTCCGCCGTGCCGAAGGCGAGCGTGCCGTCTGCAATATCATGCTCTTTTTCTGCGATAGCGTGCAGCAGGGCTGCGGCGCGGTCATACAGTGTGTCTGGGTTTTCCGCAGCTAAAGCTTCGTTCAGCAATTGGAGGCGCGGCCCATAACGTTTCGGGTCAGCTGCGATTGCCTGTCCGGCAAAGCGCGGCAGGGTGAAGATCGATGTTCCTTTGCTGTCGCGAACGTCATACCCGTCAGAGGAACGTCGCAGTTCAAGTCCGTGGACCTCCTGGCCCAAATCAAGCCGCGCTTTCGATAATTCTAAGCGTTGAACAAACTGCTTCCATTCACCCCAATTTATTGTATCGCCGGTCAAGTTAACGAGGCCGCGCAAGGTCCTGCGCGTTTCGGCAACCATTTCTGGCCGGTCTGAGTCAGAAGGAGCGTAGAGCGCAGAGACCGCCTCTTCAGCGGCTTCATCAAGCGCGTCACGCACTAATTCTGTTCCGGACTGGTATTGGACGACGTAGGTCAAGTGATCCATTGCGGAGTGCGCTTTATCGAATGGTCTGGTCTTTTGGAAAGTTGCGGGCGGTGCAGGATGAGGCAACGTATCAGCAGAAGAGCTTGCTTCGCCGATCGCTGCAACATCGTCGCTTTCTCAAAGATCGTCATCGCTGCTGCCGCCGAAGAGGATATCGTTACCCTCACCGCCAAAGAGGATGTCATTGTCTGCAGTTAAAGTATGCAGATCGTTGGTTGCTACTTTGTTCGATTTTGGATCTAGGGCAACGGGCGCTGAAGCGGCGGCGTCAAGCACGCTCTTCGCTAAGGCGGGTTCAAACTCTGGTGCATGCAGGGCTTCTTCGCCACTGTCGGCCTTTACAAGGCTTCGGGTGTCGAGTTGGGCTTGAATGAGGCGTTGGGCTGTCGCTGCGGGAATGGGGGGCGGCTTTGGGGAAGCTGGACGGTCCGCTGTGGGGACCAGCAGGTTTCCGGCACCATTGGCGGTTTCGGTGCGGCGGGCGCGGGCATTGGGAAGCTCGGTTCCCAGCGCGATTTCTTGGGTTTGGGGGCCGTAGACGCCGTCTATCACGACGTTTGGGTCGCTCTGTTTCGCGCGCGCCTGCAGGCGTTTGACGCCCTCCTCGAGCGTAGGGGTGACCGCACCTGTCAAGGCTGCGTCACGGCGAGAGATGTCGCCGGTTTCAGTCAAGACGCGCGCGACTGTGGTGACGTCTTCCGGGCGGTTTAAGCGATCTTTCCCGACTGATGACCGGAGGTAGTCGTTCCGCTCATCCCATGGCCGGAAGTCGTGTGGGGGCGTCTCGCCGGCCTCTTCAAACAGGGTATTGAAGGGCGATTTATAGGGTGCAGTGCGTTTCGGTTGCCTGGCTGGCATCGTGAAGCTCCTTGATTGGTGAGTGCATTTATGTAGGTTCGAATTTAAGGTGTTCAAGTTTTGTTCTTTTTAATTTCAAAATAATCAACGCGAAGGATTGCGGGTGCGGGCTTTGGGGCGCTGAGCCCGATGGTCGCTATTCATTGTTTTGAAGCGAGGGCGGCGCCATAATCTCCCCTATGCGGAAACGGAATTTCCAGCCTGCTTTGCCGCCTTTTCCGGGCGCTGGGGCGGATGATGCTGACCCTGGTGCTTGTGAAGCGCCGGGTTGTGAGCTTGCGGGCAGTTTTCCGGCCCCCCGTAATCGTGAACATCCAAGGCCTTATCGGCGGTTCTGCTTGGAGCATGTGCGGGCTTATAACGCCAACTGGGATTATTACGCCGGAATGTCTGCGGATCAGATTGATGCGGACCGGCGGTTGGACGTGACCTGGCGGCGGCCCACATGGACGTTCGGCGATAAAACGCCAAGTTTCACCACATCGCCTGCTGGGTTTGATGATCCGCTCGGCGTGTTTGGCGCAACACCCACAGGCGGAGCCCATGCCCATGTTTCCCGCTTTCCGCCCGGTAGTGATGAAGCGAGGGCCGTGCAGACCATGGACTTAGACGACGATTTCGATTTAGATGCACTGAAACTGCGCTATAAGACCCTGGTGAAGCTTTGGCACCCGGATGCAAATGGTGGCTCCCGGGCGTCTGAAGACCGCTTAAAAACTGTGAACGAAGCGTATAAGGTGTTGAAAGACGCATTGGTTGGTTCTCTACCATTGCCTGATATAAATCCCTGACGCGCGCCCGAAAGCGCACCACAAAGCGCACTGGCGCTCCCGACCCGTTACTTGCTGGATAGACCCGACATGACCGCTGCCCCGAATATGATGATCGAAGCCGCTGGCGTTACCGCCTCACCGGATACCGAAGTTTCTGTCCGTGAGGTCTTCGGCCTCGACATTGACATGATGGTCCCGGCCTATAGCGAAACCAGTGACTATGTACCGGATTTCGATGCTGACTATCACTTCGATTTTGAAACCACGATCGCCATTCTGGCCGGGTTTGCTTATAACCGCCGCGTGATGGTGCAAGGCTATCACGGCACGGGTAAATCGACCCATATTGAACAGGTCGCCGCCCGCCTGAACTGGCCCTGCATCCGCGTGAACTTGGACAGCCACATCAGCCGTATTGATCTGGTCGGCCGGGACGCGATTGTGCTGCGCGACGGTGTGCAGGTAACAGAATTCCGCGAAGGCATGCTGCCCTGGGCGTTGCAACACGCAACCGCACTTGTGTTCGACGAATATGATGCTGGCCGCCCGGACGTGATGTTCGTTATCCAGCGCGTGCTCGAAGTCGAAGGCAAGCTGACATTGCTTGATCAGAACCGCGTTATTCGCCCGCACCCGCATTTCCGCATGTTCGCGACCGCTAATACGGTTGGCCTCGGCGATACGACGGGCCTGTATCACGGCGTTCAGCAGATCAACCAAGGCCAGATGGACCGTTGGAATATTGTGGTCGCGCTGAACTACCTGGAGCACCAAGAAGAAGTGAAGATTGTTCAGGCGAAGTCCCCGCACTTGCAGGACACCGTTGGTGCCGAAGTGGCGAGCAAGATGGTGCGCCTGGCGGAATTGACCCGGAATGGCTTCATGTCTGGCGATCTCTCTACGGTTATGTCTCCGCGGACGGTGATTACCTGGGCGGAGAATTCGCGAATCTTCAATGACCGCGCGCTCGGCTTCCGGTTGACGTTCCTGAACAAATGCGACGAGTCAGAACGCTCTGTCGTGGCGGAATACTATCAGCGCGTCTTTGGCGAAGAGCTGCCTGAATCGGCACTCTCTGGCCTGCAACGCACATCCTGATCCGAAAACTGAGGCGCAGTTATGGCTGACGCGGAAGCGCCAAACGAGGCGTTCAAGCGCAATACGGGAGCGGCTTTACGGGCGCTCTCCGCCGTGCGCGAATTGGAAGTCACCTTCGGGCCGGAAAACGCAACGACGGACGGGCGCACCGCGCGCCTGCCCACTCCGTCGCGTGATCTGCCGCCGGGTGAAGTCGCGATCCTGCGTGGTGAGGCCGATGCGCTCGCCATGAAGCTTCGTCACCATGATGAAGACGCCCATGTGGAAAGCCGCCCACCCGGCGGTCCGGCCCGAGCTGCGTTCGATGCAGTGGAGCAAGCGCGCTGCGAAGCCATTGGCTCCATGCAGATGGATGGCGTTTCCGGCAATCTGGATGACGCGCTGGTTGAGCGCTGCCGCCGCCAGGGCTATTCCCGCGTGGTTGAGCGGGCCGATGCGCCATTGGCCGAAGTGCTGTCCCTGCTGACACGCGAAGCCGTCACCGGCAAAGCGCCGCCAGCGGAAGCGGAGCACATGGTCTCACTTTGGCGGGAAGAGTTGATGGCCAAGGCCAGCGACACCTTCGCCAAGCTTCGCGACAATGTGGACGATCAGGCAGCGTTTGCTGAAGTCGCCCGCCAGCTGCTCTACGATATTGAGATGCTGGAGGAGAGCGAGTCCTCTGATAACGAAGACGGCGACGCCAATGAAGATGGCGATGACCAAGAGCAAGACGCCGAGTCCGAAGCCGCAGACGCCGATAGCGCCGCAGCAATGGCCGCGGACGGTGATTTCGACGATTCAAGCCAGGAATCAACGGACGATATGTCCGGTGAGGAAGGCGACGCCGAAATGATGGCGGGCATGGGGGACGAGGAAGCGGGCGATTCCACGCCGCAGAACCGCCCCAACTTTGATCCGGCATTGGATCAACGCCAGATCTATGGGGCCTTCACCAAAGAATTCGACGAAGTCGTCCCCGCGGAAGAGCTATGCGACGCCGAAGAACTCGTCCGTCTCCGCCGCCATCTGGACCAGCAGCTTGCCAGCCTGCAGGGCGTGGTTACGCGCCTCGCCAACCGTTTGCAGCGGAAACTGATGGCGCAGCAAACGCGGTCTTGGGATTTCGATCTGGAAGAAGGCCTGCTCGATAGCGCGCGCCTTGCCCGCATCGTTTCCAACCCGCTGCTCTCGCTCTCCTACAAGCAAGAGAAATCGACAGAGTTTAAAGATACGGTCGTCACGCTGCTGATCGATAATTCAGGCTCCATGCGCGGTCGCCCGATCACGGTCGCGGCCATGTGTGCAGATATCTTATCCCGGACGTTGGAGCGTTGTGGCGTGAAGACGGAAGTATTGGGCTTCACCACCCGTGCTTGGAAAGGCGGCCAATCCCGCGAGGAATGGGCGTCTGCTGGTAAGCCACCAAGCCCGGGTCGCTTGAATGACTTGCGCCACATTGTTTACAAAGATGCGGACGCACCACTGCGCCGGACGCGGAAGAACTTGGGGCTGATGCTGCGCGAAGGCATCCTCAAGGAAAATATTGATGGTGAAGCGCTGCTATGGGCCCATGACAGGCTGGTCAATCGCCACGAAGACCGCCGCATTCTGATGGTGATCTCCGATGGTGCGCCGGTTGACGATTCAACCCTGTCCGTCAACCCAGGCAATTATCTGGAACGGCATTTGCGGGATGTGATCGAAATGATCGAAACCCGCTCGCCGGTTCAACTCGTTGCAATTGGCATCGGCCATGACGTTACGCGCTACTATCGCCGCGCCGTCACCATTTTCGATGCGGACCAGTTGGCTGGCGCGATGATGGAGCAATTGGCTGAACTGTTTGATGACGACGGTCCTGGCGGCCCACGCCGCAAACGCTAGGGCTTATGGCTTGGTGGCGTCTGAATGAGGTCGCCTACGGCTTTGATCACTGCGTTTCCCGAAATTCCGCTGGATCCGCGTCGCAGCCTGGAAAAGCCCCGCACCTCGGGGCTGACCATGGTGACGGACTATCAAATGTCCATTGACGGGCTGGCGGGTCTGTTAAGCGTTGCTGGCAACTACATCGATATCTTCAAAGTTGCTACAGGCACGGCCCGGCTGTTTCCACGCGCGCATCTTGTGGAGAAGTTGAGCCTGTTGCGCCGCCACCAGGTACGCCCGTTCCTTGGCGGGCAGATGCAGGAATATGTGCTGCATACAATGGGCGTTGAGGCATTGCCTGAGCATTTTCAGGAAGCCCGCGCGGTTGGTTTCGACATGATCGAGATTTCGGACAATGTCGTCGAGCTGGGCGATGGCGTGCGTGACCGCATGATCCGTATGGTCCAGGACGCAGGCCTGGCGCCGGTGGGTGAGGTTGGCGACAAGCGGGATAGCTCCAACCACGCTGAATTGGTCCAGCAGGTAAAGGATGTGCTGGCAAGTGGTGCCGAGCTGGCCATGATTGAAGGCCAGGAATTAATGCCGGGCGGCACACCAAACCAAGACCTGATTATGATGCTGAAAGACAATGTCGACGTCAGAAAATGCATGTTCGAGCTTTCGACGCCGCGCGTCGGGTCAACAACGGTGCAGATCTACGCGGGCAAGAAGTTTCTGGTGAAGACCTTTGGCCCAGATGTGAACCTGGGCAATGTCACAACCGATGTCGTGATCGAGACTGAAACCACGCGGCTTGGTCTCGGCTCTGCGGGCCCTTTGTCCCTGATGTGATCTTGTGGCGCTGGACGCCGCGGTGGATTAGCGATAGAGCGTTTCGAAATTGATCAACCTGCGTCCTGTTGGAGCGCCACTTAATGATCCGCGCATTGGCCCCTGTCGCTGCTTTACTCTTGAGTGTCGCTCTGCTTCTGGCTGGTAATGGGCTGCAAAATACCCTGGCGCCAGTCCGCGCGAGCCTTGAAGGTTTCTCCCCATTAGCCTTGGGCGGCTTGGGTGCTGCCTACTATATCGGTTTCGGATTGGGCTGCTTTTTCGGGCCATCACTTGTGCGGCGCGCCGGGCATATTCGGACGTTTGCGGCCATGGTCGCGATTGTATCCGCAGCAGCGCTGATTCATCCACTTTTTGTTGATCCTACGGTTTGGCAGGGCATGCGCTTTGTCACTGGTATTTGCTTTGCCGTCCTGTTCATGGTCATCGAGAGTTGGCTGAACGAAAAGGCTACCAATGAAACTCGGGGCGTCGTGTTCTCTGTCTATATCGTTGTCAATTTGGGCATGGTTAGCCTTGGCCAACTGCTCGTGACGCTGGATGACCCGAAAGCGTTCTCGTTGTTCGCGTTGGCGTCGATCCTGGTTTCCGTCGCGGCTGTCCCGCTGGCGATGACGAAATCAGAGCAACCGACCCCACCTGCCAATGTTCGTGTACGGTTGCTTAAGCTCTACAAGCTTTCTCCAGTTGGTGTCGTTGGCGTTTTGGCTGTTGGGCTGACGAACGGACCTTTCTGGTCACTAGGGCCTGTGTTCGCAGAGAAAGCAGGTGGCAGCGCCCAGGCAGCGGCAATATTTATGGCGATCGGCGCTTTGGCTGGCGCGATTGGTCAATGGCCGCTTGGCCGTACATCAGACAAGATGGATCGTCGCCGCGTCATTATCGTCGCATGTTTCGGCGCGGTTTTGGGTGGCGTTGGGGCCGCAATATTCGGCAATACGTCTGAAACTGCCAGGCTTGCGAGCATCTTTATCTTCGGTGCCTTTGCTTTGCCACTCTATGCGCTTTCTGCTGCCCACATGAACGACATGGTGGAGCAGGATGGCTTTGTTGAGGCTGCGGGCGGTCTATTGCTGACCTTTGCTATCGGGGCGGCCATTGGACCATTACTGGCCTCTGCTGCAATGTCAGCCTGGGGGCAGTCGAGCTTGTTCCTTTACACGGCGTCGATCCATGTGCTTCTGATCTGCTTCGCGGTTTATCGGATGACCCGGCGCGATACTGTCGCGGCAGAAGATCGTGGCGAGTTCGCAGATGCCAGCGTTATGGCGCAGACCGTCGCGACAGTTGAATCCTTTGCGGGTGATGATGACGAAGAGCCCGTGTCGCAGGAAAAGCCTTCGGCCTAAAACCCGTAAAGTTTCACTGGATTGTCCAGTAGAATCCGATCGCGCGTTTCAGCGTCCGGGCTCGCGTCATCCAGAAAGTTCAGGAGCGCGCTGTCGTTCGGCATCGGGCCGGTGAAGTTAGGGTGCGGCCAGTCCGTTCCGAATACGCATTTGTCTGGTGCTTCGGCGATCAGCGCCCGAGCCATGGGCAGGGCGTCGTAATAGGGCGGCGGTTCAGCCGATATCCGATAGGCACCGGATATTTTGACCCAGGTTCGGCCCTCCCGCAGCATTGCTAACAGCCGCTGGAACGCCAGGTCATGCACGCCATCTGCTGCTGGCACGTGGCCCATATGGTCTATCACTACATCACAGGGCAGGGCTTCCAGGTGGTGCGCTGCTTCCAGGAAAGTCGATGGTTTGGCGAACACCTGAATATGCCACCCCATCGGCGCGATCCGGGCGGCGAGTGTGTCTAAGTCCGTAAAGCCAACCCCGCCTTTCAGATCGACATTGAAGCGGAGCCCACGTGCACCGGCATCATGCATGTCCTGCAGGACAGCATCGGTCACGTCGCTCGGCACCACCATCACGCCGCGCATTTTGTCGCCCATTCGGCGCATGGCGTCCAAGCTGGCGCGGTTATCGAACCCGTAGACGCTTGGCTGCACCATGACAGAACGTTCTAATCCCGTTGCTGCAAGCATCGCCTGATAATCGGCCAACACAGATGCAGGCGGCGTGTAGCTGCGATCTTCTGCATAGGGGAACTGATCGAAAGGGCCGAAGACATGGCAATGGCAATCGACCGAGCCTGGCGGCGGTGTGAACCGGGCAGGCTTTGGTGAAAAGTCCGGCTCGGGGCCGTCAAACGTATAATCGGTCATGTTATGAGAGCGCCTCAAATTCGGTTTTGGCTGCGTCACAGTTTGGGCAGGTCCAATCGCTTGGCAAGTCTGCGAATGCCGTACCGGCCGGTATGCCGTCTTCTTCCAGGCCTGACGCTGCGTCATAAACGAAGCCACAGAGTGGGCATTCATGTGCGTCGGCACCTTCTGGAGGCGCGGTCTCCATTGTGCTCGCATGGTCCGGGAATTGCAGGATGATAGCGTCCAGGCCATCTGGTCCGGCCAATAGAACCGGCGGCGTTTCCCCCTGACCAGCAAACGCGCAGGACCATTGCGGCAGCACTGCTCCATCGTGTTCCCATCCACCTTCCGCGACCACGATGAAATACCCATCGCCCGCAGGTTTCGGTGGTGTGAGACGCTGACCGGGGCCGAGCGTTGCGCGCCATGCAGCCGCACCCGTCACATCCGGCCCATAGGCCGAAACCAGGCTTGGCGCGTCCAGGCTGGCGAGGGCTGAAGACGCAATCACGCCCTCATCCTGTTCCGCCATGAAGAAGCGTTTGGCTGCCGGTTTCAGTTTTCCCCGCTCAGCCGGCAGGAAGAGTGCGCCTGGGTCCCGCCTGGGCCGCAGCGTGAAATAGACCACGCCGTCTGTCGCATCCGCCACAATCGGACCATAGGGCGTGTAAGCGCCGGAATAGTGGACGGAGAGCGGCATCAGCCCGTGCCGCCCCAAGCGCCCGCCGCCGAGCGCGATCAACTGGAATTCATCCGCCACATGGAAATGCGTCTCAACGACGGATCCCGGCGGTTGTTCCACCCGGAAACACTGCGGCCCATCCATCTTCGACGCCGGATCGCGCCCAGCAAACGGCCCGGCGAAATCAAACTCACGGAGTTTAACGACCGTGCCGTTGGGCAGTTCTTTTGTCCAATGCCGGGTAGCGTCGAAGGGGATGGCTTCAGGCATTGTTGCGCTCCGCCATGGCCAGCACGGTGCGGGCCTGTTTCAAGTGCGGCATGTCCAGCATCTTGCCGTCCATACCAACGGTGCCGGACCCGCCCTTATCCTTGAACGCGTCGATCACACGGTGGGCGAAGGCGATTTCGGCTTCTGTCGGCGCGAAAGCGCTGTTGATCACATCCACTTGGTCTGGATGGATCGCCACCTTGCCGGTGAACCCGGTCTTGCGGCCTTGCAAGGCTTCTTTGAATAGGCCGTCTAAGTTTCGGAAATTTGGGTAGACCGAATCAACAGGTTCCGTTTCAGCGGCCTTACATGCGGCGAGGCAGAGGGAGCGTGCGAGGCGGTATACGTCCTCATATCCGCTATCTTCCATTTGGTTCGTGAAAGCGCCGAGTGCTGCGGATAAGTCTTCAGCACCCCAAGTCATGCCGTAAATGCGGTCACTGGCACTAACGAAGCTATCCATCGTGAAGAGCGAGCGCGCGGTTTCTGTTGCGACCACCAGGATTTTGGTGCGGCCAACCTGAATATTCTCCCGCGCTTCCAAAGCAGAGAGCATGTGATCAAGCTTGATCGCCTCTGCGGCAGAAAATGTCTTTGGCAGGATAATTCCGTCCGGTGATCCGCCCATGACGGCTGCCAGATCAACCAGGCTCAAATCCGTATCCAGCGGATTGATGCGCACCCAAAGTGACTGCGGTCGCGGCTTGTCCCGGCTTTGTAGCAGGTAATCGTGGGCCATCTGGCGGGCTTGGGGCAGGTTGTCTTGATTGACTGAATCTTCGAGATCCAGGATCAGGGCGTCGGCGGCGGTGCCGGACGCCTTCTGGTATTTGCGCTCACTATCAGCGGGCACAAACAGGAAGCAGCGGAGCGGGTCCATGGGGTCAGTTCCTTTTTGAGCTTAAACGGGGCGCTTCATCATCAGGCCCATGCGCTTGCAATAGGCAACTTCTTTGCCGTGCTGATTGATGCCGCGATGCTCAAACGTGACGATGCCCTGGGTTGGGCGGGACTTGGATTCGCGTTTTTCCAGAATCGTGGTTTCGGAACGGATCGTATCGCCATGGAATACCGGGTTGCGGAAAGCGCAGTCGGTCATGCCGAGATTGCCAACCGTGGTGCCAAGTGTTGTGTCGCCCACGGACACGCCAATCACCAGCCCAAGCGTGAACAATGAATTCACCAGTCGCGCGCCATGTTCGCTCTGCTTGCCGAATTCTTCGTCCAGATGCAGCGGCTGCGGGTTATGGGTCAACGCGCAGAACATCACGTTGTCCATCTCCGTGACGGTGCGTGTCAGGTCATGCTTGAAAACTGTGCCTTCTTCGAAGTCTTCAAAATACAGTCCAGCCATGGGACGTTCCTTCCAGTAATTTGTGCGGTATGCTGATGTGATGAAAGCCTAACCGGGCGAGAGACACAAGAATGACGCGTAGACGCGGTTCCCTACTATCAATTGGCTTTATCGCCATGCTGGCTGTAGCGCTTGCGGTGGCCTGGATTGGCTATGAGCCGATGGTGCTACAGCGCATGGGGGAGGACCGTGCAGCGGACCAGCGCTGCGCGAATGCGATTCGGAATGGCGCGCCCAGTTTCCGCTGGCGGCAAACGGCGGGCGCAGATGGTGCCAATCTGGAATATGTCATTGCGGTGCAAAACACCTCCAACGGTCCGTGCTTCGCCCGCTACGAAGTCCTGGCGACAGCGCCGGGTGCCACGAAGCTGCTTGAAGGCGGATTGGCGATTTCGGGCGGGCGCAGGAATGAGATCGTGCTGCAGCTTGGCCGCTACAACAGCGCAGACCACGCCGCTGGGCGTGTACCGCGCACCAAGGAACTCAAGGTTTGGGGCACAGGCGTGCCGCCGGGCCAGCAAGTGGTTCGCTAAACACACCAAAGGAAGACTGATGCGCCAGGACGTTCGCGGATATCCGGTTGATACTGAAAGCGATGCGGCGATCACCGCCTTCGATACATGCATCGCCCGCTTCTTTGAATTCCGCGCTGACGCCGCAGAATACGCAGACGCCGCAATTGCCGCAGACCCGGACTGCGCGATGGCCCAATTGCTCAAGGGCTATCTGCTCATGGGGGCTCAATCCCGGAAGATGCTGACTGTCATCCAAGCGCATATGGATGCGGCGGCGGCCAAGGGTTTGGATCGTCGCGGCCAGGGTTGGTTGGCTGGTCTGAAAGCCCTGCATGGCAATGATTTGGCGGCAGCGTCTACGGCGTTCTACGCGCATCTGGCGGAATGGCCGGTGGATCTGTTTATTCTGAAGCAGATGCAGCAGCAGAGCCTGTTCTGGCGCGGTCGCAGCCTGGACCTCCGCGATTCGATGCTCCGCGTCAGCCATGCCTGGACTGAGGACCTGGAAGGCTACGGCCACTATCAGGGCATGTTGGCCTTTGGCTACGAGGAAGCGGGCGATTATGCCGCCGCAGAGCGCCATGGCCGCGCGTCTGTCGCGCGCAACCCGGATGACATTTGGGGCATTCATTCCGTAGCACACGTTCTAGAGATGCAGGGCCGCCACGCAGAGGGTATTCAGTGGATCAACTATCCCCTGGACGCATGGGCTGACCGTGCGCCATTGGCCCGCCATATCTGGTGGCACCGGGCATTGTTCCACTGGGATTCGGGTGACTATGAGGGCGCGCTCGATCTGTTCGATAACGCCGTATATCCGGGTGATTCGGCGGCTTATATCGATATCCAGAACGCCACTGCTCTGCTGTGGCGGCTGGAAATGACAGGCGTGGATGTTGGTGACCGGTGGGAGGTTATGGCGGGGCAGGCCGAAACAATCTTGGACGATCAATTGCTCGCCTTCACCGATACCCATATCGCTGCCGCATTGAACCGCACAGGACGCGGCGAAGCCGTTGCGCGTCATCGGCAAACCCTGGCTGAACGGGCAGATGGTGACGGTTGGGGGGCGAAGCTCACCCAAGATGCGACCTTGCCGCTGGCGGACGCGGTGCAAGCCTATTTCAACGGCGACTATGCGCGCGCTTGTGATGGGTTCCTTGGCTGCATGGAAGACTGGAGCCGTGTTGGCGGTAGCCATGCCCAGCGTGACCTTTATGCGCAGGCGCTGATTGATTCCGCCGTCAAAGCAGGCCGAAAGCCCTTGGCCCAGGCGCTTTTGGCAGAGCGTGGCGCGCAACATGCGGCCAGCAAAGGCGTGCCTTATTGGCGGGCGCAGATGGCCGCATAGGAATTTTAACTTTCGCGCGCCATATCTGACGAAACCACTTGCATGGAGTCTCCAGATGTTGAAATCCGCCAGTCGCGCCGCCGCTCTCATTCTTGCGCTCACTACACTGCCTGCCGCCGCCCATGGCTATAAGGCGGGGGACATCAGCATAGACCACCCTTGGAGCCGCGCAACGCCAAAAGGCGCGCCAACAGGGGCCGGATATCTCTCGATTGAGAACAAGGGTGCCGCGGACAGGCTCGTATCTGCAGAGTGCGCTTGCTCATCCATGACAGAGATTCACATGATGAAGCGGGATGGTGATGTCATCCAGATGCACGAGTTGCCGGATGGTTTGGTGATCCCAGCCAATGACAGCTACGAGCTGCAACCCGGCGGTGCGCATCTCATGTTTATCGGCCTGAAACAGCAATTGAAGGCCAATGATGAGATCAAAGTGCGATTGGTGTTTGAAAAAGCAGGGCCGCTCGACGTCACATTCAAGGTCTCGCCGCTGCGCAAACGGAAGTAGCCCCCAAGTTTTTGCCTAGCTGTAATGCGATTGTAACGGGTTGAACCTATCCATATTTTATGAGCTTCTTTTCGCATATCCGCAGACCTGTCGCAGCCTACGGGGGCGGCGCATCATATGTTGGAGACACTGGCGGCATGAGTGACCAAATTGCAGCGCCTGAGACAGCGCCAAGCAGCGTCCTCAATCGCGCCTGGGCGCAAATCGCGCGCACTGTCAAAGAAATCGGCCCGCGTCGGCGGGACAATGAAATTAATCTCAAGGCGGACTTGCCGGAAACCGACGAGGAACGCTTGCTCGCAGCATTCCAGGAATGCGTCGATAGCCGGGGCGGGGAGGTCGCGGCGCGCGCACGCGCCGCAGCTATTGGTCAGGCCTATTTGGGCCTGAATGAGGATGGCCGCCGCCGCTTTGCGGTACTGCTCGCTGAACGCTTTGCCGTAGACCGCACCGCCGTGGACGCAGCAATCCAGGATGTTCAGAGCGCTGAAGATGATGACGCGCGCTTGAAGGCCGAAACCCGCCTTCGTGATGCGCTGCAAGCCCCAAGGCTTCGGGTGCTTCGCCAGTTCAACGCTTTACCTGAAGGCGTGAAGTTCCTCGTCGATATGCGGGCTGAATTGCTTGGCTGGCAGCGTGAGACGCCTGTTCTGACGCCACTCCAGCAGGACCTGCAACGTCTGCTCGCCAGCTGGTTTGATGTGGGTTTCCTGCAGCTTCAGCAGATTGACTGGGGCGCACCCGCTGCACTGCTGGAAAAGCTGATCGAGTATGAAGCGGTGCATCGCATTCGCTCATGGGATGATCTGAAGAACCGGCTCGATTCGGACCGGCGCTGCTATGCCTTTTTCCACCCGCGCATGCCGGATGAGCCGCTGATTTTTGTCGAAGTGGCGTTGGTCCAAGGCATTGCGGGTGATGTGGGCGAGCTTCTGGATATGGATAAGCCCGCCGGGGACCCGGCCCGGGCCGACACCGCAATTTTCTATTCTATCTCGAATGCGCAAAAGGGCCTTGCTGGCATTTCCTTTGGCGATTTCCTGATCAAGCGTGTCGTCGCGGCCCTGTCGCAAGAATTGCCGAACCTTAAAAATTTCGCGACGCTATCACCGATCCCAGGCCTCGCCCGCTGGATGAGCGCGAACCCGGATGAGGTCGAGGCGACACCGTTGACATCGGATGAGCGCAAGGCGCTCCGCGCTGCGATTGCGGCTGCTAATGCGGGCCTGTCTGGTGAGGGCGAAACGGCGGCACTCGATGCTGGTGATCCGCCAGAACCGCTGGATGATGACCTGTCCGATCAAGACCTCATCACCGCCGCCCTCGCGATTGAGTACTGGAGCGAGGATACAGGCTTGGCCGCAGCGCTGGCACCCCCCATGCTCCGCTTAGCCTCAGATTACTTGCTGAATCGTAAGGGCCGGGGCGGACGCGCGCTTGACCCCGTCGCCCATTTCCATCTTTCCAACGGTGCGCGGATGGAGCGGCTGAACTGGTTGGGCGACCGGTCCGGCAATGGCATCCGCCAGTCTGCAGGCATGATGATCAACTATCTCTACAAGCTCTCAGAGATCGATCAAAATCACGAATCCTACTCCGCACCAGACCGCATAATCCCGGTCTCAAATGGCATCAAGGCGCTGGCTAAGCGCTGAAGTCGAGCGCGGCCTCTGGGCCGGGCCAGAGCTGATGGGCCAGCGGTAACCATGCAGCAACGCGGGCGCGGATTGTTTGTTCATTCCAATGGTCATGTTCAGCCAATGCGCGGGTCGCAAGATAACGGGATTGCCCATAGATCGAACGGCGTTCTTCGAAACCTGCATTTCGCAGCTTGGCATTTAGCTGTGGTTCCAGCAGCGTCAGATTGCCGATTGAATCGATGGCGGTATTTCGCGCGCGGACGATGTCATCCATCGCCATCGTGTCGTTATAGGGTGGATCGGGCCAATGTCGCTGGGCGGCGTCGCTCCAATCCTGCGGCATGATGTGGTCCAGATGGGGGGCCTCAACGGCAATCTCTCGAAGGGGTCGGCCGGACTGGACGGCTTCGAGTTCCAGCAGTAATTGCCGAACGCGCTGGCTACCATCCTGCCGGTATAGCGGCTCGCGGACCCAATGATTGCCGAACCGCGCGTTTGCGGGCCATAGACTATCAATGCCCAATTGGTCAGCAAGGTATTGCATCACGGTTTGCTTGGTGCATCCATCGCGCTGCATGTGGCGGCATAGGCTTGCGAGCGTTCTATGCAAGTTTCGGCGGCTTAGGCCACAGACGGTGCGCCTGACAATATACCCCAGGATCGCCCGACCAGCTGATCGCCTTTCATCTGGGGTAAGTGCATCAGCATTTGCCAGCGCAAGGAGTGGCGGGATGGCAGCGGTTGGTTTCCAAGGTTTAAGCCGTGGGCCTAGATCCGCAAGGCATGGGTGCGTCGCTGGCGCTTTTGGATCAATGAGCGTGCGGTAGTGCGCACCCGATAGTGCAATCTGCTGAACTTCATCAGCCACTGAATGAAAAGCGGGCGGGGATTTCTGCACATAGGCGCGGTAGGCATGGAATATCCGCTTGGTTGATGGGCCGCCGGCACCAGTAGAAACAAGGAAGTAGCGCAACAGATTATCGATCCGTAGCTGCCGCGCGCGACCGCCCAATTCTGATTCGCGCCAAAACGGATCGTTAGCAAAAGGCTGCCAGTACTCTCTGATCACGGCAGCCGCATCCTCCCCATTAATGCGGGCGCGGCGGACTATATCATTGCGGATCAGGTCAGCGGCATCCAGTGGCGCGCCCCTGTCGTTCAAAGCTTCAAAAATGGCAGGGCCATCATCCTCCGGTGCGAGGAAAATCGCGACCAGATGAAAATCCTCAAGGATCGCTTGCAGGAGCGCATCGGCCCGTTCTGCGATTGAAGCATTGCGGACGCTTGGATCGAACGCAGCAATGCTGGTGCCATCAATGAACGCGTTGGTCCAATCCAGCAGTGAGACATGCGCCGCCAAGCAATCTGGTCCACCAACCGATCGGCGGAACCGCGCGCCGCCTCTAGCGAACCTGTCTGGCCAGCGTGCGCTTAAGGATTTCTGATCCCCGGCTTTAACGGCATAACGTATGTGCTCAGCATCGGCTTCCGCACCGGTTAGCTTCGGATGCGCTATTTCAGTGTTTTCAAGCCGCCGCCGGGCTGCTGCTGCGATAAAATCAAGCTCCCGTGCTTGTGCTGCCGCTGCCAGCGCCGCCACGCTCAGATGCAAAGTGATCAACCTTTGTTGACCATCAATAATTTGCAGATGTTGGTTGGGGATCGGGGATTGTGCTTCCGCCTGGAGCAAGATTGCGCCCATAAAATGTGGGGTAGTGGCTTTGTTGCCACTTAAGCGCAATGCTGCGCGGCGCTCTACATCCGCCCAATATGGCGCTAGCTGGTCGGTTTCGGTCCAGATATACCGACGTTGGAACAAAGGCGTGCGAAAGCTGCGGTCGGGCCTGAATAGGGCACCGACGGATAAAGCCTCAGTTTGCATATTTCCCCCAATGTATATGCCATTGGGAAACTTTAGGATGTTTTTTGAGGGATACAATGGAAAATATTTAGAATCATACGTCTATAGGTAGTGAGTATCCGTATTTAACCTGCTTCAAGGCAAAGCTGGATTTGATATTGGCGACGCCTGGGAGGTTTGTCAGGCGGTCCATCAGGAAGCGGTGGAAGGCGTCTAGGTCTGGGGCGACGACGCGGAGGAGGTAGTCTGCGTCGCCGGTCATCAGATAGCATTCCATGACTTCAGGGGCGTTTGTGACAGCGGCCTCAAACGCCTCCAAATTAGCCTCAGTTTGTCGTTCGAGCGTGACTTGCAGGAAGACGCTGACGGGCAATCCGACGGCGGCGGCGTCGATGATGGCGGCACGGCCCCGAATCACGCCCGAAGCCTCAAGGGCGCGTACCCGGCGCAGGCAGGGCGACGGTGATAACCCGACACTCTGGGCAAGCGCTACATTGCTAAGACCAGCATCCGCCTGTAGCGCTTGCAGAATCCGCAGGTCTGTCTGATCAATCGTGAATTTTGGCATGATGTAGCGTAGTTATAGCATAATTTAGCATGATTGCGCAATATACGAGCTATGGGCGCGCAAGAAAACAAGAATGCGCTGTTTGAACCCGGCTATACTGGCACCATCTGTTTTCGGGGAGACCGTTGCCATGTCTGATCATTCCAAGCCGCAATCAAATCGCGTCAAGCTGATGGAAACACTGGCGGATCGGGTGCTTTGGCTGTCCAGCTGGATCATCCATAACGCCAATCATATTCGCCCAAATCTGGACGGCTTGAAGGTTGGCGGGCATCAGGCGTCGAGCGCGTCCTGCGCGCAAATTCTAACCGCGCTGTATTTCCATGCGCTGCGGCCCCAAGACAGGGTGGCGGTGAAGCCCCATGCGAGCCCAGCCTATCATGCGATCCAATATCTGATGGGCCGCCAATCCCGTGAAAAGCTGGAACGATTCCGTGCACTTGGCGGCGCGCAAGCCTATCCATCCCGCAGCAAAGACGCCGATGACGTGGATTTTTCAACGGGGTCTGTTGGTTTGGGCGCTGCGATGACGGTGTTTGCGTCCCTGGCGCAGGATTATGTGGCTGCGCATCAGGGCCTGAAGAACCCCGCAGCCGGTGAAGAACCCGGCCGCATGGTCGCTATCGTTGGTGATGCGGAGCTCGATGAAGGCAATATCGCCGAATGTTTGATGGAAGGCTGGAAACACGACGTTCGTGATGTTTGGTGGGTGATTGATTACAATCGCCAAAGCCTGGATAGCGTCGTCAATGATGATCTGTTTGATCGGATCATGGGCCTGTTCAAAGCCATGGACTGGAATGTTGTCGAGCTGAAATATGGCAAGCGGCAGCTGGCAGCGTTCGCCGAGACTGGCGGCGAGGCGCTGCGCACTTGGATCGATGAATGCCCTAATAGCACGTATTCCGCGCTCACCTTCAAAGGCGGTGCGGCGTGGCGGGAGCGGATTGAGGACGAGATTGGCCACAAACCGGGTATTCGCGCGATCCTGGACAAGCGGGATGACGCAACACTGGCACGGCTGATGGAGGATCTGGGCGGTCATTGCCTCGAAACCCTGATGGAAGCCTTCGATGAGGCAGCCAAAACAGATGCGCCAACATGCTTCATTGCCTACACGACCAAAGGTTTCGGGCTGCCGCTCGCGGGGCACCAGGACAATCACGCCGGGCTCATGACGGTCGACCAGATGGCCACCTTCAAAGCAGCCCGCAATGTGCCGGACGGCGCTGAATGGGAGCCATGGGCCGGTGTTGATGATCAGGCCACGGCACTGCAAGCGCTGGTCGATTCCGCGCCCTTCATCGCCCGGAAAACCGCGCCGCCTGTGAAAAAAGCAGAGATCGCGGTGCCTGACCTTGCAGTCAAAGGATCAGCAAAGGCATCCACGCAGGAAGGCTTTGGCCGCATCCTGGCTGAGGTCGCCCGGAGCGGCGGTGAGTTGGCGGAGCGGATCGTGACGACTTCGCCTGATGTCACGGTCTCAACCAATCTTGGCGGATGGGTCAATCGCACCGGCGTGTTTAGCCGAAAGCCGAAGGCGGATGTCTTCAAGGCTGAGAACGTGCCGTCCACGCAGCGCTGGGAAGAAAAGCCAGAAGGCCGCCACCTGGAGTTGGGCATTGCTGAAAACAATCTGTTCCTGGCATTGGCGGCCCTTGGCCTGACCGAACCGCTGTTTGGCCGGCGGTTGCTGCCGGTTGGAACATTGTACGATCCGTTTGTCGCGCGTGGTCTCGATGCATTGATTTATGCCCTGTATCAGGGGGCTAAGTTCATGGTCGTTGGCACGCCTTCGGGTGTGACGCTTGCGCCAGAAGGCGGCGCGCACCAAAGCCAGACAACCTCGCTCATCGGTATGGGATTGCCCAATCTGCACAGTTATGAACCGGCTTATGTGGATGAGCTGGCGGTTATTATGCAGGCGGGATTCGAGGAAATGCTGTCTGATGATGGCGTCTCCTCATACCTTCGCCTCTCGACCAGAGGGTTAGAACAGCCCCAACGTCAGATGGATGCGAGCCTTCAGCAGGCCGTTCTGAAGGGGGCCTATTGGCTGAAACCGCCAGGGAAATCAGCGGATATCATCATCGCCGCCATGGGCGCAGTCGTGCCTGAAGCCTTAGAGGCGCATGCCGCACTGCTGGAAGATTGCCCAGATGCTGGGGTGCTGGTGATAACGTCGCCTGATCTTCTGCATGAGGATTGGCTTCGGGCTGAGCGGGCGAATCGGCTGGATCATGCACATGTCCGCACATTGCTTGACGCTGCCCCACTGGGGGCAGGCCTTGTCACCATCTGTGACGCGCATCCGGCGACGCTTGGGTGGATTGGTGCTGCTTCGGGCCGGGATGTGGCAGCGCTTGGCGTTGAAGGTTTCGGCCAATCCGCCAATCTGCCCGACCTGTATCGCACGCTGCGTATCGACGCAGATGCTATATTGGACGCCGCGGCGCGCGTTATCTGGCGTGCGCAAACGGCCTAAACAGTGCTGGATTACATGATAAATATCACTGCAACGGCGATTCCGGGCCCCCAGGCCTTTCGCAGTGGGCTTGAATGCTATAGAACGCGCGGTTCGTAGCGGCTTTACGATGTCGATATGCGGGTGTGGCGGAATTGGTAGACGCGCCAGATTTAGGTTCTGGTGACCTACGGTCGTGGGGGTTCGAGTCCCTTCACCCGCACCATCGGCACTATAAAGCTAGGACATAATCTTCTTTCTCAGGCGACGGATTATTCAGGATGCAGGTGACGGAAACGCTGGCCGAAGGCCTTAAGCGCGAGTACAAAATGGTGATCGAAGCGAGCGAAATTGACGCCGCTGTTGAAGATCGCTTGAAGGAAATGGCACCGACGGTGTCCCTGCCTGGGTTCCGCCCTGGCAAAGCGCCCGTCAAGATCCTGCGTCAGCGCTTTGGTAAGTCCGTTATGGGCGAGGCGATTGATCAGAAAGTCCGTCAGGTCGTCAATGACACCTTTGAAGACCGTGGCCTGACGCCTGCGATTGAGCCGGACATCGACTTCGGTGAATTCGAAGAAGGCAAAGATCTTGAGTTCACACTCAAGACCGAAATTATGCCAGAGATTGAACCGGCAGATTTTTCGACCTTCGAACTGGTCCAGCTTGAAGTGCAGGCCAAAGACGAAGAGATTGAAGCAGAGCTGAATAATCTGGCTGAAGCCGCCCGCGAGGCGACGGAAGTGACGGAAGCGCGCCCCGCAGTCGACGGTGATATTCTCACCATTGATTTTGTCGGTAGCGTTGACGGCGAAGAATTCCCGGGCGGCCAGGCTGATGCCTATGACCTGGAATTAGGCGCTGGCAGCTTCATCCCTGGCTTTGAAGAGCAACTGGTTGGCGCATCCGCTGGCGATGAGCGCGAAGTGAACGTCACGTTCCCAGAAGAATACGGCGCAGAGCATCTCGCAGGCAAAGCCGCTGTGTTCAAAGTGAAGGTGCACGGCCTTAAAGAAAAAGCCGCGCCGACCATTGATGATGAGCTGGCCAAGCGCGTTGGCATGGAAGATTTGGCAACGCTGAAGGCGCAGATCGCTGAACGCATTTCCAAGTCCTACGAAGAAGCCGCGCGTGGCCGCACCAAGCGCGAACTGTTCGACAAGCTGGACGAAGCGCACACATTCGATGCACCGCCGACCTTGGTCGAGCAGGAATTCGAAGCGATTTGGGGGCAAGTTAAAGAACAGCTTGAAGGCGACAACGCTGAAGAGGTCCGTGAAGGCAAGACGGATGAAGAGCTTGAAGCTGAATACCGCGTTTTGGCTGTTCGCCGGGTTCGCCTTGGTCTCCTGCTCGCTGAAGTCGGCAAGCGGAATAATGTGCAAGTGAACGAACAGGACATCAGCCAGGCAATCCGCGCCCAGGCCGCAAGCTTCCCCGGCCAAGAGCAGATGGTCTACGAATTTTATCAGAAGAACCCGCAGGCGCTCGGCCAGGTGCAGGCACCGATCTTGGAAGAAAAGGTCGTCGATTTCATTCTGGAACTGGCCAAAGTGGAAAAGCGTCCGGCAACAGCTGGAGAGCTGGCTGAGGATGATGATGCGGCAGCTGGTGACAGCGCCGCTTGACGTTTCACGGTTGGCGCGCAATTTAGCGGTACATCATCACGTTTTGCCAAACTTGTTTACCAAGTGGCCGCATGAATGCTGTACCGTTTTCGAATTGCCCGCCGAATCGCCCTAATTAAACCAAAAATTAGGCATGCGGCGGCGAATGTCTGCGCGATACCCCGCGCCTATAACTGGAGCCTCTGAGCCGCATGACCGCGTTCGATCCCACAGCCTCTGATCCCCGCGCCCTGTTTTCCAGCACGGCGACCCAAACCCCGACGATGAACGCCCTTGTGCCGATGGTGGTCGAGCAGACCAATCGCGGCGAGCGTGCCTATGATATCTATTCACGGCTCCTCAAGGAGCGGATCATTTTTCTGACCGGCCCCGTTTATGACGAAGTGTCGGCACTGATCTGCGCGCAGCTTCTATTCTTGGAAGCAGAAAATCCGGACAAAGAAATTTCCTTCTACATAAATTCACCAGGCGGCGTTGTGACAGCGGGCCTCGCGATTTATGACACCATGCAATACATCCGAGCGCCTGTGGCGACGCTCTGCATTGGCCAAGCTGCTAGCATGGGCTCACTGCTGATGGCGGCAGGTGCCGCGGGCAAGCGCTATTGCCTGCCGAACGCCCGGATTATGGTGCATCAGCCCTCTGGTGGATTCTCTGGGCAAGCGACAGACATTGAAATTCACGCCCGTGAAATTCTAAGCCTCCGCCAGCGCTTGAACGAGATTTACGTCAAGCATTGCGGCCAGGATATCAAGACTGTTGAGGAAGCCTTGGAGCGTGATCGTTTCATGTCTGCCGAAGAAGCCAAGGAATTTGGCATCGTCGACGAGGTGGTGAACGAACGGCCGGGCAGCCCAGACGACGAGGAATAGGAAGAACCGGCGCTGATGACGGTTAAGTGAATTGGGCGGAACCTTTTCCGCCCATATTTACGGTTTCTTGGCAGGTGCCGGGCGTAAATGCAGTTACAGAACCGTCAAGTTCTGTGATTTAAGGCCTGAAAAGCGCAGCCACGGCGTTTTACAGGGCTTGACAGAGCGTTTACCATAAGAGTTTCGACTTACCGTGGGCCGAATGGAATTCATATGAACAAATCATCCAGCGGCGATTCCAAGAACACCCTGTACTGCTCTTTCTGCGGGAAGAGCCAGCATGAGGTGCGCAAGCTGATCGCTGGCCCGACTGTATTCATCTGCGATGAATGCGTTGAGCTTTGCATGGACATTATCCGCGAAGAACATAAGAGCAGTATGGTCAAATCCAAGGACGGCGTTCCAACGCCGGCAGAGATTTGTGAAGTGCTCAGCGATTATGTCATTGGCCAGGATCGTGCCAAGCGCGTCCTCTCCGTCGCGGTGCATAACCATTACAAGCGCCTCAATCACGGTGCAAAGAACGGCGAACTTGAGATCGCGAAATCCAACGTCCTGCTCATCGGCCCGACCGGTTCCGGCAAGACGCTGCTGGCCCAGACGCTGGCCCGCATCCTGGATGTTCCGTTCACAATGGCCGATGCAACGACGCTCACCGAAGCCGGATATGTTGGCGAGGATGTCGAAAACATCATCCTGCGGCTGCTGCAAGCTGCGGACTACAATGTTGAGCGGGCGCAGCGCGGCATCGTTTATATCGATGAAGTCGACAAGATCAGCCGCAAGTCTGATAACCCCTCGATCACTCGGGATGTTTCGGGTGAAGGGGTGCAGCAGGCGCTGTTGAAGATCATGGAAGGCACCGTTGCTTCCGTGCCGCCCCAGGGTGGCCGCAAGCATCCGCAGCAGGAATTCCTGCAGGTTGATACGACGAATATCCTGTTCATCTGCGGCGGCGCGTTCTCTGGCCTGGAGCGGATTATTTCCGCGCGCGGCAAGGGCACGGCCATGGGCTTCGGTGCCGATGTACGTTCGCCAGATGAACGGCGTCATGGCGAAGTGCTGGCCGAAGTTGAGCCAGAAGATCTGCTGAAGTTCGGCTTGATCCCAGAATTTGTGGGCCGTCTGCCTGTCCTGGCGACGCTGAGCGATTTGGATGTTGAAGCACTGGTTGAGATCCTGACCAAGCCAAAGAATGCTTTGGTCAAGCAGTACCAACGCCTGTTTGATATGGAAGACGTGAAGCTAACCTTCACCGATGATGCGCTTGAAGCGCTTGCAGAGCGGGCGATTCAGCGGAAAACTGGCGCACGTGGCTTGCGCTCCATCATGGAAGAAATCCTGTTGGAGACCATGTTCGACCTGCCAAGCCTGGAAGGTGTGGATGAGGCCATCGTCAACCGTGAAGTCATTGAGGGCCGTGCCCAGCCGCTTTATGCTTATGCCGAAGCGGAAGATGAGACCGCAGCGAGTCCGGATATGGCTTCCTAAGTGGATTAATGGGCGTTTGCGCTCCTGCCAGACGTATTTAAATTGTAGAAACCGGGCTTTCGAGCCCGGTTTTTGTGTTTCAAACGGTTTTCTTCCGGCTTAAACACGGTTTCAGACTTGAATAATTGCTTTTTCAGGCCCACTTAAACCATCTGTTACCTGTCGAAGCGTCATGCTTACGACTGAACGTCACATCAGGAATGCCAAATCCATGACAGGCTCCAATACCTTCCCGGTCCTGCCGCTGCGCGACATCGTGGTTTTTCCACACATGATCGTGCCTTTGTTCGTAGGCCGTGAAAAATCCGTCCGCGCCCTGGAAGAAGTCACCAATGGTGACGGTCGGATTCTGCTTGCCGCCCAAAAAGACGCGGGCGTTGATGATCCGGGCCCAGACGATATATATACCGTCGGCGCGGTCGGTTCGATCTTGCAACTGCTAAAACTGCCCGACGGCACGGTGAAAGTGCTGGTCGAGGGGGGTGATCGCGCGCAGATTACCGGATTCACAGGCCGTGAGGACTATTTCGAAGCCACTGCCGATGTGCTGACCGAAGGCGATGATGATGCGAATCCGGAGCTAAAAGCGCTCGCGCGGACCGTCGTCACGCAGTTCGAATCCTACGTCAAGCTAAACAAGAAAATCCCGCCGGAAGTGCTGGTTTCGGTCAATCAGATCGAAGAGCCATCTAAGCTCGCCGATACGATTGCGGCGCATCTGGCTCTCAAAATCCCAGAGAAGCAGGAACTGCTGGAGGCTGTCAGCGCGAAGGAAAGGCTCGAGCGCGTGTTCGCTCTCATGGAAGGTGAGATCGATGTTCTGGAGGTCGAGAAGCGCATCCGTGGCCGCGTTAAGCGCCAGATGGAGCGGACCCAGCGCGAGTATTATCTGAACGAACAGATGAAGGCGATTCAGCGCGAACTCGGCGACGACGACGAAAAAGATGAAATCGCAGAGCTCGAAGAGAAGCTTTCAAAAGTCAAACTTTCTAAGGAAGCCCAGGAAAAGTCGCAGGCTGAGCTGAAGAAGCTCCGTAATATGAGCCCGATGTCGGCGGAAGCGACGGTCGTCCGCAACTATTTGGACTGGATGACCTCGATCCCCTGGAAGAAGCCTAGCCGGGTGAAGCGCGATCTGAAGGGGGCGGAAGCAGTCCTGAATTCCGATCACTATGGCCTGGAGAAGGTCAAAGAGCGCATCCTTGAATATCTCGCAGTGCAGACGCGTATGCGGAAGGTCAAAGGACCAATTCTTTGCCTTGTTGGCCCGCCTGGCGTTGGTAAAACCTCACTTGGCCGCTCGATCTCTAAGGCGACAGGGCGGAATTTCGTGCGGATGTCGCTTGGCGGCGTGCGCGATGAAGCGGAAGTGCGTGGCCATCGCCGCACATATATCGGCTCCATGCCGGGTAAGATTATCCAGGGTATGAAAAAGGCAAAGAGCTCCAACCCGCTCTTCCTACTGGATGAGATCGATAAACTTGGTTCAGATTGGCGCGGCGATCCGTCTTCGGCGCTGCTTGAAGTGCTCGATCCCGAACAGAATTCAACCTTTGCCGATCACTACCTTGAGGTTGATTACGATCTTTCGGACGTGATGTTCGTTACCACCGCCAATAGCCTGCGCATGCCGCAGCCGCTGTTGGATCGGATGGAGATCATCCGTATTCCTGGCTACACCGAGGACGAGAAGGTTGAGATCGCCAAACGTCACCTGATCGACAAGCAGGTCAAGAATCATGGCCTGAAGAAGGGCGAATGGGCGATCACGGATGATGGCCTCCGGGACCTTGTGCGCTACTACACCCGTGAAGCGGGCGTGCGTAACCTGGAACGGGAGATCGCCAATCTAACGCGTAAAGCCGTGCGCGAGATCGTGGCCGGCGAGAAAGCCTCAATCAAAGTCACTAAGCGGAACTTAGAAAAGTACGCAGGAATCAAGAAGTACCGCTATGGCAAGGCGGAGCTTGAAGATCTGGTTGGCGTTGTGACCGGTTTGGCGTGGACCGAGGTTGGCGGCGAATTGCTGTCAATTGAAGCGGTTGTTATGCCGGGCAAGGGCAATGTCGCGCATACCGGTAAGCTTGGTGACGTGATGCAGGAATCGGTGCAAGCCGCCCGCAGCTTCGTCCGCTCGCGCCTGCTGCACTATGGCATTCTGCCGCCTGACTTCACAAAGCAGGATATCCACGTGCACGTGCCTGAAGGCGCCACGCCCAAGGATGGCCCTTCCGCTGGTGTCGCCATGTGCACGTCCATCATTTCCGCGATGACGGGCATTCCTGTTCGTGCTGACGTTGCCATGACCGGTGAAATTACTCTGCGCGGCCGCGTCCTTCCGATTGGTGGCTTGAAAGAGAAACTGCTGGCAGCACTCCGCGGCGGTCTGCAGACGGTCGTGATCCCGAAGGATAATGAGAAAGACCTGGCGGACATTCCAGATAACGTCCTGAAGGCACTTAAAATTTATCCGGTCGAAACAGTGGACGAAGTCCTCAAGCATGCACTGACCCGTCAGCCAACGCCGGTTGAATGGTCTGAAGCAGAAGCGGCGGCTGCCGAAGCCGCTGTTGCGAAGGCTGCAAGTTCCGAAATTGTTGCCCATTAAGGCCTCGTGCCTTCCGCATGACGGAAAATCTGTGAAGGGGCACCCTGTAAAACGGGTGCCCCTTTGCGCATGCGCTTATCAGGCGTAGACTCGCATCTGCCATTAGGGGCACGGACCTGCGGCGGAATGCGCAGTTTAGACTGTTGATAAAAACGCAGTCTGTCGATTGACGGAACCGAAACCGCCTGTATTCTGCCCTCCATTCGAAACATTGGATTTCGCTTTTTCGGAATGGCCCGGGCGAAATAAGTGATAGGGAGCTACACGTGAACAAGAACGAATTAGTTGCAGCCGTCGCCGATGGCGCGGACCTCAGCAAGGCGGACGCCGGTAAAGCCGTCGATTCCGTATTCGATGCGGTTTCCGATGCGCTGAAGGGCGGCGACGAAGTTCGCATTGTTGGCTTCGGCACATTCTCCGTCGCGTCGCGCGCGGCCTCCACAGGTCGTAACCCACGCACCGGTGAAGCCATCCAGATCAAGGCTTCCAAACAGCCTAAGTTCAAGGCTGGTAAAGGCCTCAAAGACGCAGTTAACTAAGCGCGTCTTACGGATTAGGGCCATCTACGCCGACTGTGGCGTAGATGGCTCATTCTGTGTCTTTAGACGGTTTTGGGTTTGGGCGATTAGCTCAGTTGGTAGAGCGCCTCGTTTACACCGAGGATGTCGGCAGTTCGAGCCTGTCATCGCCCACCATCCGTTTCAGGCATCTGACGGTGTTAGCTGCGCTTCCATCGCGGTGATGCGTATTTTATAGTTTTGTTTGTGAGCGTCGCAGGTGCGGCGCTTTTTGTGTTTCTGGGGAGTGCGGAGTGTGATCAATCCTGGCGGGAAATCTCTTCTAGGCAAAACAGCCATCGTTACAGGGGCTGGAAAGAACATCGGCAAGCGCGTGGCGGAGCATCTGGCAGCAATTGGTGCTAATGTTGTCGTCAATGGGCGCAGTGACCAAGCCGCTGTTGAGGAGACTGTCGCGGGCCTGGAGCGGAACTACGGCGTAAAGGCGTTGGCATACATGGCTGACGTCACGAATCGCACAGAGGTTGACGCCATGGCTGCGGCTGCGATGGATCGCTTTGGGCGGATGGACGTGATCGTCAGCAATGTCGCGCACCGCAACCAAACGCCATTCCTGGATATGGATTACAGCGAATGGCGGAGCGTTATCGATTCGGCATTGGATGGGGCGTTTCACGTCTGCCAGGCCTTTACGCCACATATCATTGCGGGCGGTGAAGGGGGGGCGATTGTGACGCTCAGTGGAATTTCGAATCGGGTCGGGACGCTGAACCGAATTCATGTGAACACGGCGAAGGCTGGCCTCGAAGGTTTCACGCGTGGCCTGTCGCGCGAATTAGCGCAGCATCGCATTACAGTGAACGCCGTCGCACCCGGCATGATTGATACCACACGCGGCGAAAGTTCTGGCGCGCGTCCAAGCATGACGGATCGCGGAATTCCGCTGAATCGTGCGGGCTCGGTGGATGAGGTGGCAGCAATGATCCGCCTGCTCTGCACACCGGAAGGGGCCTACACCACGGGGCAGACGATTCAAGTAAATGGCGGCGTTTACATGGCGTAAGGTACTCGCCCCTATATTGTTCGTTAGAGGGTATTGACGGCGCGTCCCAGCGCCAGTACATACCGCCGTCTCAACTGTGCGCCGCGCGCCAGTTTGGGGGTGTAGCTCAGTTGGTTAGAGCGCTGGCCTGTCACGCCAGAGGTCGCGGGTTCGAGTCCCGTCACTCCCGCCATTTGCATTTCAAAAGTAAACGACGAACCCACATACTTATCCTTGATTGGGCCAGCCGACCTTTGCGCGGCAAACGACAACAGGCCTTACTGAAATCATTGGAGATTCAAACGCCAACACATTTGTTGGCACTACGGACCGTATTTTTTACGGCCTGGGCGGCAATGACCGATTTTTTAGCAACGCCGGGCAAGCGTCCTGGTTTGTGGGCGGCAGCGGCGCAGATCGGTATGAAGTAAACACGAATGCATTTGTGTTGATCCAAGACGCCGGTGGCAGCTCTGGAGACGTCCTCAAGCTCTCGCGGATTGATTTCAATAAGACGACATCCTTTGCTGGATTTATTGACAACCGCCACCTGATCGCCATGGATTTTATCGGTGATCCGAATAACGTGACGCCTGCAAATTCCCAGATTGTCATCGTGATTGACTATAAGACCGCCAGCAGCGGCATTGAGCAGGTGCAGCTTGGCAGTGGGACGTTCAGCCGGGCGCAGATTGATAGCCTGCTGCCGCAAACGGCAAATTTTCTCGGGAACATTTCCTCTAGCAGCGTGAATATCCCGAACTTTAGTGGGTCTTTGAATTCAGCGGTCAGCGCTGTCGCTCAGCGCGCCGCAGCGCTTGAAGCGCCAACTTTTCCAAATTTGCGCGCCGATAGCTTCACTCTGGATGATCAGACCTGGGAGGCCGGACAGTCTGTCCGCGCGGACTGGACGACACGCAATGTGGGCGATGGCGCAGCCGCCGTCACGCGATCTGCCGTCTACATATCAACGTATGCCAACATCACGACCGCTGATACGCGCCTGGCCATTGAGAGTGGCACGAGCGCCCTCAACCCCGGCAGCTCAGTCGCAGAGAACGCGACATTCACAGCGCCTGCCGGCTTGGCTCCCGGAACCTATTTTGTTGGCGCATTAGCGGATTCAACGAACCTCGTTGATGAATCCGATGAGGGCGATAACGTCAGCAACCTCCAGCAAGTGATCATCGCTGCAGCAAAGGCAAACCTCATTGTTGAATCCATCACTGCTTCAGATGTGGACATCGGCGCCGGCGATGGGCTTCGGGTAGAGGTTACGGTCCGCAATACCGGAACTGCGGTTGCGCCGACGATTGGCGGAATCGATATCATCCGATCGAATGATGCCGTTATTACGGCTTCAGACCCGGTCATTGGAACGATAGCGGCAACTGGTGGGCTAAACCCTGGCCAAGCTGCAACATTTGTCCAAGTTATAAACTCGGCTGCGACGCGTCAGGTCGGGGACTTTTTTATTGCTGCAGAGGTTGATCCTAACGACTTGGTCGATGAGCAATCTGAAATCGATAACTTCAGTGCGGCAGACCCGATTTCCATCGCGCCTGGTCAGTCAAATTTTACGCTGCAGACCGAAGAGTTACTTCAGGTAATTTGGCACCCTGGCGATACCATCGCTAGCAGGTTCACTGGTCTTCAAACTGGGGGCGATGGTCCGGCGACAACGGTTGTCGGTTTCTATCTCTCTGAAGATGCGACTGTGACAACAGATGATATCCTTTTAGGGCAATCGCCGCTGTTTTCGATTCAGGCCAATGGTCAAAGCGCGCAGCGGCACGCAATTACCGTTTCGGCGGAAATTGCGCCCGGCGATTACTTCCTCCAGCACATTATCGATCCCTTCAACGCCATCGCGGAGCGCGATGAGGGTGATAACAAGGGTGACCTTGTCCAGATCACGGTCCTTAGCGGGGTGAATCGCGTTGGCCAAGCAAGCGATGACGCGATGGGCGGATCGGCAGCGGCGGATATCTTGGACGGCGCAGGTGGCGACGACATACTGATTGGCTTTGGCGGCGATGATTTTCTTATCGGCGGCGATGGCCGAGACGGCGTTGTTTACCTTGAGGATGGCGGGGCCAGCGGTGTTGCGGTTGATCTGAGCGCTGGAACGGGCCGGGATACGCACGGCGACAATGACACATTGGTGAGCATTGAAGATATCACAGGCGCGCATCTGGCCGACCTTATCATCGGCACCAGCGCCGCTAACCAATTGGTTGGCAAGTCCGGGGATGATGTCCTGGAAGCTGTTGGCGGCGGCGATGCGCTTTTCGGAAATTCCGGGGATGACCGGCTGATCGCAGGCAGCGGTGGCGATACCTTGCTTGGCGGTAGTGGTGCTGCGGATGTCGTAGATTATCTGCAAGCTGCCGCTGGCGGTATCTTCGATCTGACGTCGGGTTCTGGGCAGGTTGGCGTGCTTGCTTTGGACACGTTGACGGGCATTGAAGACGTCATCGGGACAGGGTTCTCAGATACCGTAATAGGCAATGACGAAGCCAATTTTATTATCGCGAAATCGGGCGATGACACGCTGTTTGGCGAAGCTGGCGACGATGAAATTCACGGCAATTCCGGCGATGATGTGATTTCCGGCGGCCTGGGCAATGACCTGCTGGTCGGTGGCTCTGGCATCGACACGCTGGACTTTGGTGCGCGCGCAGGGATTGCGCTGACATTCCTTTCTGGCGTGACCGTGGACCTCAATCGCGATAGCCCTGCGGATGGGCTCGGCAGTACGGATACTTTCCGGGGCTTTGAGGACTTGGCCGGTACACCGGGCCGCGATGTCTTCCTTGGCGATGACGTCGCCAATGTG
>Ga0181606_10000273_pt1 | contig 42161 bp, 35 predicted proteins | sample 041ome_10_FD_132994 | JGI IMG/M metagenome (GOLD analysis project Ga0181606, IMG submission 132994) | Coastal salt marsh microbial communities from the Groves Creek Marsh, Skidaway Island, Georgia - 041412US metaG (megahit assembly) | ecosystem: Environmental > Aquatic > Marine > Intertidal... | reverse complement strand
TGGCCACCAAGGAGTGCGACAAATAATGCCGGCATCCTGCTATGCGCGGCGGGAAGGTGAGCCACGGGCACCGCAAATATGAATGAGGCTAGAAGCACGAATCCTGCGCCCACCGCAGAGACCGAACCTGATCCTGCAACATGCGATGCCATGCCAAGGAGTGCGAATACGCCTGTCAGCGCATAAACCCTTGACTTAGTTCTCACCCATCAACCCTAGGCCACGACTCAAGAATTCACGGTCACGGTTGGGCAGGTGACTAGCCGCAGGAAATGGGGTTCTGATTTGCGTTTTGGGTGCTGGGCTCACAGCCTCCACCGACGCCGGTGCCCCCAGCCACACCCTCCAGATCGGTGTCGGTGAGATCTTCCTTGTCATCTGGCTGCGGCTCATTCATGATTGCAGTATGCACCACGCACGGATCGACACTGCCTAGATGTGCACAGCATTCGCCGCGTCACCTTTAGCCATGTCCTTCTTGCTCATGTTTACCAGGCTCACCCAAATGATTGCTGCGCCGACCAAGATGATCGCGCTCCAACCAAAAGCATCGGTGAATCCTTCAACGAGCGCATCAGGCGTTGGGCCCTGAAGTTGATTTGCCACGATGTAGGCCGCGGTGGCAGATGTCGCAATGGTGTTCAGGAATGCAATGCCCACCGAGCCACCGATTTGCTGGCTTGTGTTGAGCACAGCCGATGCCACGCCCGCGTCATGGTCACCAACCGCGTACAGCGCGGTTGCCGAGAGCGGCACAAAGATCAATCCCATTCCGAGGCTGATGAGAATCATGGGAGGCAAAATTCCAGAAACATAAGAAGTATCGGCCGCCATATTTGTGAACCAGAAAAGCCCTGAGATGGCAAGTATGAATCCGCCAAAGGTGACAAAGCGCGGTCCAAAACGTGGGAGCAGCTGGCTGGCAATGCCCGCACTGACAATGACTCCCGCAGAGAATGGCAGGAAGAGCATCCCGGACTTGAGGGCGGAATAACCCAAGACTGCTTGGAAGAAGTAGGTGAGGAAAAGGAACATCGAGAAAATTCCGATACCGACGAAGAAACTTGCAAGGTATGCGCCACCACGGTTGCGATTACGAATTATCTTGAGTGGCAATAGTGGATGCGATGAACGCATTTCAATGAAGATGAACAGCGCTAGCAGCGCAAGACCAAGACCCATGAAGCCGAGGGTTGTTTGGCCGGTCCAACCATTGGCTTCAGCCTGTGTGATTCCGTAAACCAAAGAAACAAGACCGAGAGTCGCGGTCACAGCGCCGGGGATGTCGTACTTAGTATTTCCTTGGGCACGACTTTCATGCACAAATGGGATTGCGAGGAGCACCGCAATAATTGCAATGGGAACGTTCACCCACAGGGTCCAATGCCAGGAAACGAATTCGGTGAGAACGCCACCCATGACCAGACCAATTGCCGCGCCGGCACCCGAGATCGCGCCGTACACACCAAATGCTCGTGCGCGCTCTTTGGATTCGGTGAAGGTGACTGAGATCAAACTGAGCGCCGCGGGTGCCAGTAGCGCAGCGAAAACTCCCTGCAAACCACGAGCCGCGAAAAGCATTCCACTGTTGACGGCCATTCCACCGAGCGCTGAAGCGCCCGCAAATCCCAGTAGGCCCACAATCAGCATTCGCTTGCGACCGGCGTAGTCAGCGATGCGCCCACCCAACAGAAGCAGGCCACCAAACGCGAGGGTGTAAGCCGTCACGACCCACTGACGCTGCACGTCATCAAAGCCGAGGTCAGCTTGCATTGTGGGCAATGCGATGTTCACGATTGACGCGTCAAGAACCACCATCAACTGAGCAATCGCGATCACGATCAGTGCGCGCCACCGGTTGGGGTCGGGAACAACAGCAGAGGAAAGGGGGGCAGCAGACGTGCTCAAAAGAACTCCTGACAGACGTAAAGTGATAACGCACATCAGATAGTTGCACGTTCAAGTTCCCCCTGATGGTACATGATGATCCCGTGAGTCATGCGGTGGTTATCTCCTTCGATCAATTGAGCCTCACACATGGGGTGCTAGCGAGTGCCGACCCACAAACTGATCACGTGTTGTTCATCGAAAGCGCCTCCATGCTCACCTCGAAGAGTTGGCATGCACAACGACTCTATTTCCTACTCTCTGCAGCCCAACATTTCCGGCAAGAATTGGTGCAACGCGGTTTCACCGTCACTTACATTGCCAGTGACACGTTTGCCAGCGGAGTTGACCAGTTCATCCGGGCGAATCCAGGCGTGGCACTTCGGGCCACAACACCCAGCTCGCGAGCACAGAAAGAGTTACTTCTAAACCTTGGCGTAGAGCTACTACCCAACGATTTGTTTCTCACACCCCACAATGACTTTGTCGAGTGGGCATCGGGCTACAAGTCCCTAACCATGGAGTACTTCTATCGATGGCAGCGCAAGCGGCTCAATCTGCTCATGGATGGTAACCAGCCAGAAGGTGGCCAATGGAACTTCGATGCAGACAATCGCTTGCCTCCACCAAAGAACCGCAAAGGGCAGGCTCCTCACATGTGGCCGCAACCGTTGCATTTTGAATTCGATGACATTGACTTAGCGTCAATAGTTCGCCTCAACGAATTCACCACGTGGGGTGACATGCCCAACGGTACTTGGGCAACAACGCGACAAGGCGCCTTGAAGCAACTGGAACACTTTGTGACGAATGCGCTCACGGATTTCGGCCCATATGAGGACGCCATGCCCACAGACACCTGGACGGTCAACCACTCTTTGCTCAGCCCCTACTTAAACATCGGCTTATTGCATCCCAGCGAAGTTGTATCGGCAGCGGTTGAAAGATACGAACAAGGCGGTGTGCCCATTCAATCCATTGAAGGTTTCATTCGGCAGGTAATCGGCTGGCGCGAATACATTAATGGTGTCTATTGGCTTTTCGAGAACGACTATAGAGAGCGAAATGAGCTCAATGCGCACCGTTCACTTCTGCCGCTCTACGAGGATTCCACTTCAACACATATGAATTGCATGAGCACCGTTGTTGCTGATGTCGAGAAGCGCGCATGGACCCATCACATCCCGCGCCTCATGCTCTTGGCCAACCTCGCGCTGCTCACGGGAGTTAACCCCCAGGAACTACTCGACTGGATGCGCCGCTCCTTTATCGATGCAGCAGATTGGGTGATGGTTCCTAATGTGATTGGTATGGGCGTCCACGCGGACGGCGGCCTCATGATGACCAAGCCCTACGCGGCAGGGGGTGCTTACATCTCGCGCATGAGCAACTACTGCGGTGGCTGCGTATATGACCCAAAGAAGCGCACTGGCGATGATGCCTGCCCCTTCACAACCCTCTATTGGGATTTTCTTGATCGGAATCGGCAGGAATTTTCAGGGAACCATCGCATGGGCCAGCAACTACGAGGTCTCGATCGCTTGAGCGACATAGAAGAAATCCGCTCCCGAGCCAAGGATGTCATCCAAGGACTCGAGAGCGGAGATATTTAACAGTTACTAGCGGCGCAAGTTACGTTCAAACGCTGAAAGATGACGCTCCGAGCCTGACAGCAATCGCTCAAGAACCCTCTCAACGTCGGGGAGTTGGCCTGCGTCAAGGGATTTCTCGAGATCCGCGATATCCATCTCTTCGATTGCAATGCCAACTTCAATTGCATCCTGGCGAGACTGCATGCCTTGTTCAACCAGATCGTTATAGAGCTTTTGCAGTACTGGGTCATCAAAGTGGCCAACTTTGTCACCAACGGTTGGATCCTTGATTCCATATTTGGCAAGCAACGTCTGTACTGAACTCATGTGAGTTGATTCGGCTCGGGAAATATTGTCAAAGATCCGCATCCCGTACTCGTCACCGAGAGTGACATAAACATCGTGTGCGAGCTTCTCTTCAGCGACGAGATACTGCAGCATCGATGCTGACACTTTGGCATTCGTTGCCTGAGCTCCAGCCTGAATACCAAAGGGAACTATTACCAAAGGCAGTGCTGCGGCAAGTGCGATGCTTATTTTAAATTTCGAGTTCATATCGTCTGCTCCTTTGACTTTTTCAGGGTTATTTTCCTGTCACTTCAATTAACCCACTCGAAAGTTCGAGAGTCGCCATGAGAGCGTAAGGGGACTGTAAAGTCTAAGTTTTTCAATAGTTTTTAACACTTTTTGGGACTAAAGACCCTCCCAAAATGGGTCCTTCAATACATGGGCCACGTATCCGAAACTCGATATCCCGTGGGCCATGGATCTGCAGGGTCAACGTAAAGCTGGCTTGTGCCGTAAATATAGGCCTGCCCCTGAATGGATGGGACTATTGCTGCCACACCTGCGAGGTCGACTTGCTCAACAATGGATCCAATAAATTCTGAACCAATAATTGATCGGCCAATAAACTCGTCGCCGATTTGCATCTCGCCTCGGCTGTGCAAAACAGCCATAAGCGCACTACAACCAGTTCCAGTGGGAGACCTATCTAGTTTTCCCGGGTTAATCACACACACGTTTGTCGAGGTCAACTGATCATATTCATTGCGGCTTCGAGGACCAGTGAAATAGGTGAATGAATGATGCTTCCATACGGGCAGGTTTGGATGCACAAATTCCAACTGCCCATAGGCTGCGGCACGAATGTCCATGCCGATCCGTGCTAGATCGTGCGCCTCAGAGGGCACGAGATCAAAGCCCAAATCACGCGCTTCAGTCATGACAAAACTGTCTCCACCAAATGCTGTTGTGACGGTGATTGCTCCCAATCCCTCAACTTCAAGTGGCACTAGATTGTGCATGACAAAACTTGGCAGATTATTGAGTCGGACTGACGTAACTTTGCCATTTTCACAACTGGCGCGTACTGTGACCAAACCGGCCGGCGCCTCAAGGACTAGGTCAGTAACCGGCTCGCTCATGGGAATAATGCCAGTTTCCAAGAGCACTGTCGCCACACACATCGTGTTTGATCCTGACATGGGAGGCGTGTCCTCCGGCTCCATAATGATGAAAGCTGCATCAGCAGCAGGATTAACGGGAGGCACCAAGAGGTTGTAATGGCGAAATACGCCGCCACGTGGCTCATTGAGAAGAAATTTGCGCAGTGAATCGTCACTGGCAATGAACCGCGATTGTTCCCATATTGATGCACCAGGTGGTGAAGCTACTCCGCCGACAACGACGTCGCCCACTTCACCTTCAGCATGTACGTGAACAACGTGTACTACTTTTCCCGTTTTCATGTAGTCAGGTTCTAATTCATCTGCCAAGGACCGGTTGCAACAACGGACACATACTTGGTGCCCGGTGGCAAATATGCCTTGCCCGTGAAGGGGCCCGCTTGGTCAATCAGAGAAAAACCACTCATCCCTTTTGCTGAGATGGGGAAGACCTTGAATAATCCTTGACCCTGAAAGGTGAATTTCTTAATAAGAGTTCCACTGGCTCGCTTTTTTAGCTGAATCACTTGGGAGTTAATGCCCCTTGTTACCTTCGGCGCGCGCGCCAAAGGCTTTACCACGATGCTCCATGGTCCCGGTGCGGTCACTCTTGCAGCGATTACCGGTTTGCTTTCCTGCTCCTGAAAAACCGTGCCTGCCCAAGGGCCCACCGAATTCACCCAGGCAAAGGTCTTTCCTCCACCCCTAAGAACCGGTTTCACTTTCACTGGGCCATCGCCTTCAGACCTGATCTCAACAATGACGGACTCTGTGATGGGCGCCAGTTTGGCGGTTGCAATTCCTTCGCCTCGAACGCTCTGGTCGGCGAATGCGGCACCCGTGCCAGCGACGGAAATTAGACCCACGAGTCCCGCGGAAACAACTAATTTGGCTCGAAGATTCAGAGTCATCATTTCAGTCTAATACGGGGTGCAGCCCAGCATTCACAATTGAGTGCAGTTCTGCTTCATCAACAGTGTGACCAACGTACTTGGATGCGTTGGCCAGTACCTTTTCTTTGGCCTTATCAATATCCTGACCTGGTTTTGCCTCGGCTGCAGTCCAATCGCGGTATAGCTCCCAAGCAAGTTCGCGCTGACGGAGCGCTTTATTAATACGCTCCATGCGGGCATCGTCGACAGGCAGGCGCCAAGTCTTGCTAATCGCACTGGGCAGAACCATGCGGTAATCGTGGCCACCTTCGGCAAATGTTCCGGGCGTTGGCACGAGCGCATTCATCATGTCCAAGAAGGTCATGAGGAACGTGGTGAATGGGACCCACATTGTCCCGATGGGCGTGCCCAATGGTCGAATTCTTTGCGGGCCAAGCCAATCTGGCTTGCGCCATAACAATTGCGAGCCGAACTTGGGAATCGGGTCATCACCATTCATCAACAACAAGAAACGAATCTTTTCTTGCTCGGCGGCAGGAAGTTCGTTCCAGTCCTTAAGATTACGAGGCAAGTAGATATTGCCCGGTCCCACTTGGGGGGCTTGAGCGATGGTCCGTGTTCCCCACAGCTGCTTGCGCCACTTGGTGGCTGAAGGAGTTCCAATCCACAGTGCAGCCTCTAGGCCAGTACCCTGCAGTCCCATATTGCCCAGTCCCGTGAACATTTCTTCGCTGACCTGAGATCCAAGGCTCTCACCAAAGAGGTAGAAGCGAGGACGTTTGGTCTCAGGCAGTGCCAAGAGACGTTCAACGATTCCTTGGACCACCATGCGTGTCTGTTCGGTACCTTCATCAACTCGAGTTAGGGACAAAGCGGAGGGCAACACCGAATATTGGATCGCCGCGGAAGCACAATCGCCACCCATGAGGTATTCAAATGTCTCATTGGCAACATAATTGACGTAGCCCGAACCAGTAGGTGAGAACAAAGCAAAGGCTTTTCTGTTCAAAGCATCTGTGCGGTCGATCTCATCGAGCAAAACCTGAGCACGTTGCTCATCACTCGAGGCAATTTCTAGCGAACCATAAACCCGAATTGGTTGAATCGCGTTGTCAATCTGCATGACGCTATTAATGGTTTCAGGCCTGAGCGCCATGCTCAACCAACGTGCACCCTCTCGCGTTTGCTTGTTCCACGGTAAGCCCGATGCAGGAGACCCGGTGACTTCAGGTGTGGACGGTGGAGTTATGAGGCCAGGTTCAATGCCGCCGCCGCCCTTGCTCAGGAGTGTGTCCACCTGGCTCACGGCAAACCAGCCCGCACCAGCGAAAATACCCAGACTTGTCATGCGGCCAAGTGCACGGTGATCTTGGGGTTGTCCACCCAGCACGATGCTCGCACCATGAGCAAGTGCATTGGTCAGTGCCGACTCTGCATAAGACAGACCCAAGGTTGCAGCCGCGACGCCAACACCAATGCCTGCTGCTTTCACAGGGGTTACCTCGCGGGCCTGGTCTTCGAAGAAGTATTTGCCGCCAACTTCGGTCGCCCCTTCAACATTGCCATAGGTAGCCGAACCCGGCAAAGATTTCCACGGCTGAGTTGATGCCCAAGCGGCGGCCCCCACGACAACAGCGGCAAATATTTGTTTGCGACCTGGTCCGGCATTGAAGTTCCTATTGGTTGCAGTTGCCAATGCGCTGGCACCTGCGGTCACCACCATTCCATGCGCCACAAGTCGACCAATAGCTCGAATGTCTGGCTCATGCTCACGCCACTTGAGCGCGTATGCAGTTCCCAATCCAGCCGCCGCTGATGCCCCGGCAACTACAAGTCGTGACGTGGCAGATGGCTCATCGGTCCGTCCAAGGCGCGATGCTGTAGCGGCTAACAATGAGTCTGCGGCGCTGAAAATTTGGTAGGCGATGCCCGAGGAGGTACCCGTGATGATGGCTTGATCTGTGGAACCCCGTGTCAAAAGATTTGGTTGAAAGGACCTACCAATGGCAAATGCTGCCCCGATAATTCCTGCGCTCGCCGACCTATCCATGTGCGTACCCTACCTGTGAAAATGCCCCCCAAACACGGGCGCAGTATCTAAATATTAATGCCTTAGCCGAGTGAATCGAGATAGGAATCGAGCCTGTCTTGATCCCACTCTCCATCTAGGGCCTCTGACTTTTGCTGTGAAGCTTCAATGGGGTCTCCATCGCATGGTTCCCATGGAGAGCGGGTCCAGCCTGCTAGGTAGTCATCGGAGCTGGACTCACCCAATCGCATTGCTGCCTCGTCGATTGCCTCTTGGAACCGTTGGGGCAACTGCACCTTGGCAACTTCCTCACCGGCGCGAGCAGCGACCATGGAAGGGATTTCACGCCAATAGGTCACTTGGATTTCGGTCATTTCTCCTCTTTCTTGGACAGGTATTTCAACGCGCCACGAACTTCCGCCGAGACTTCTTCCGGGTGCATGCCGACATGAGCATCTAACTCAGCGATCATGGATGGCGCCCAGAATGTTCGCATGTGCTCACCCACCGCTTGAGTGACATGAGACCTGTCAGGAATATTACGAGCTATTTGTTCAGCCATCTTCTTTAGCGCTTCTATATCGTGACTGGTCACACTTTCACCGCATGATTGGATGGTTGCACCTGAACGGCGGTCACTTTATATTCAGGACAGTTGGTCGCCCAATCAGAGTTATCCGTGGTGATCACGTTCGCTCCACTAACGGGGTAGTGGAAGGTCGTGTAAACAACACCCGCTGGAACTTGATCTGTGATTCGAGCCCGCAATTGAGTTGCGCCAACTCGACTCGACACCTCGACCCAGGAACCGTCAGTGATTCCGCGCTCTAGAGCATCCGACTCATGAATATCTAGCACATCTTCCTGATGCCAAACGACATTGTTGGTGCGTCGAGTTTGAGCTCCAACGTTGTATTGACTCAAGATACGTCCGGTTGTGAGCAGTAATGGGAACTTGCGTGTGCTTTTTTCATCTGTCGGGACGTAAGGAGTTGTGACGAATTGGCCCTCACCACGAACAAATTTTTCCACATGCATGATGGGTGTGCCGTCTGGTGCATTGTCATTGCACGGCCATTGCACGCTGCCGACCTCATCGAGTTTGGCAAATGAAACACCAGCAAAAGTAGGTGTGACGGCAGCGATTTCGTCCATGATCTGAGCTGCATTGTCATAGTGCATGTCGTAACCCATCGCTTGTGCCAAGGCGCACGTCACTTCCCACTCAGCCATGCCTGTTTGAGTAGGCATAACGGGTCGCACACGGTTTATGCGTCGTTCCGCGTTGGTAAAAGTTCCATCCTTTTCCAAGAATGAAGTGCCAGGGAGGAACACGTGTGCATACTTTGCCGTCTCATTCAAAAACAGATCTTGAACGATGACCATATCCATGGCAGAGAGTGCAGCGGTTACGTGATCGGTGTTCGGGTCCGACTGAGCAATGTCCTCACCTTGAATATAAATTCCACGGAATGACTTGGAGAGTGCGGCATCAAGCATGTTAGGGATTCGCAAGCCCGGTTCGGCGCGCATGTCGGTTCCCCACAGGCTTGAAAACAACTCTCTGGTGGAATCGTCTGACACATGTCGATAGCCACTGAACTCATGTGGGAAAGACCCCATGTCACATGAGCCCTGAACGTTATTTTGGCCTCGCAGCGGATTGACACCAACTCCGGCCCGACCAATATTTCCTGTTGCCATGGCAAGGTTTGCCATAGCCATCACCATGGTGGAACCTTGTGAATGTTCTGTCACACCGAGGCCGTAATAGATAGCAGCGTTAGGGGCGGAAGCAAATAGGTGCGCTGCAGCACGAATCTCCTCAGCACTGACGCCCGTTGTGGACTGCAACGTCTCAGGGCTATTTTCCGGTAAAGATATGAAGTCCCGCCACGCATTAAAGGAGACCATGTCACAACGGTCTTCAACGAACCCTTTGTCCACCAACCCCTCGGTGACCACGACATGGCCCATGGCGTTCACGATCGCGACATTTGTTCCCGGACGAAGTTGTAAATGATGTGCGGCCTTTATGTGAGGTGTCTCAACTAGTGCGATCTTGCGCGGGTCAACAACAACCAGCTGCGTGCCTTTGCGCAGAGCTCGCTTCATGCGCGAGGCAAATACCGGATGCGCATCCGTTGGGTTTGCACCAATGAGCAAGATAACGTCCGATTCTTCAACTGACTGAAAATCTTGCGTTCCAGCACTGGTGCCAAAGGTTTGCTTCAAGCCATAGCCTGTTGGTGAGTGACAAACCCGAGCGCAAGTATCAACATTGTTGTTGCCGAACCCCGCACGAACTAATTTCTGGACTACATATACTTCCTCGTTTGTGCAACGAGACGATGTAATTCCTCCAATTGCATCAATTCCGGACTCGGCCTGTATTGCTTTGAGTCCTCTGGATGCAAAGTCAATTGCCTCCTGCCAGGAAACAACTTTCCAGTCATGGGTGATGTGATCCCGGATCATGGGCTCGGTCACGCGATCGGCATGTGAGGCATAGCCCCAGGCGAATCGACCTTTGACACATGAGTGCCCCTCGTTTGCTCCACCGTTTTTGTCAGGAACCATGCGCACAAGTTCATTGCCTCGGAGTTCGGCGATGAAAGAGCAGCCAACACCACAATAGGCACAGGTTGTTTTTACTTGGCGAGTTGGAATGCCAAGTTCAATCACTGTTTTTTCTTGCAGAGTGGATGTGGGGCACGCCTGAACACACGCACCACATGAAACACATTCACTGTCAATGAACTTCAGGCCCTGACTCGCCGAGACCTTGGAGTCAAATCCACGCCCAGAAATTGTCAGGGCAAATGTTCCTTGGATTTCATCACACGCGCGAACACATCGACTGCAGGCGATGCACTTTGACTCGTCAAACGAGAAATAGGGATTCGAGTCATCGGTTGGTGCATCCAGGTGATTGTGACCTTCATAGCCGTAACGGACGTCACGCAATCCAACAACGCCTGCCATGTCCTGCAATTCACAGTCTCCATTGGCAGGACATGTCAGGCAATCAAGTGGGTGGTCAGAGATATACAACTCCATGACGCCCTTGCGCAGTTTGTCTAATCGTGGCGACTGAGTAGTGACAGACATTCCCTGCTCACAGGGTGTAGTGCAGGATGCAGGAGTGCCCTTGCGTCCATCAATTTCAACCAGACATAGACGGCACGAGCCAAATGGGTCGAGGGAATCGGTCGCACAGAGCTTGGGAACACTCTTGCCCGCGAGAGCGGCGGCGCGCATGACAGATATCCCTGATGGGATCTCTACCTGTTGACCATCGATGGTGACCTGCAAGGTCTCCTGGGAATCAACCTCGGGCGTGCCTAGGTCGGGAGTGGTGATACTCATGCGCGTTCCTTCCCTGCTGGCTCAAAGTCTGATTCAAATTTGTGGAGTGCACTCAAGACAGGCAGTGGAGTCAGCCCACCCATTGCGCACAAAGATCCATCCCTCATAACTTCACATAGATCTTCCAATAATTCAATATTGCCTGCCTTGTCGTGCCCATTAATGATCAGATCTATGACTTCAACCCCACGCGTTGACCCAATTCTGCACGGCGTGCATTTGCCACAGGATTCTTCCGCACAAAATTCCATGGCGAACTTTGCTTGGCGAGACATATCGACAGTATCGTCAAAAACGACTATTCCACCGTGACCCAACATGCCACCAATCTCCAGAAGCGATTCGTAATCCGCCGGAGTATCGAGTTCGGCTTCATTGAGATATGACCCGAGTGGGCCACCCACCTGAACGGCTCGAACGGGACGACCCGAGAGAGTGGATGCGCCGTAACCGTCAATGAGTTCGCGCAATGTGATGCCGAACCCTGTTTCAACAATTCCCCCCTGGGCAATATTTCCTGCAAGCTGGAAGACGGAAGTACCCCGCGATCGACCGGTGCCCAATTCAGCGTAAGCACCTGCCCCCCTGGCCAGAATTGCTGGAACACTACCAATTGAAATGACATTGTTAATGACAGTGGGAACCCCAAAAAGTCCTTCGAGTGCTGGAAGCGGTGGCTTCGGTCGAACCATCCCGCGCTTGCCTTCCAAGCTGTCCAACATGGCGGTTTCTTCACCACAGACATAGGAGCCGGCCCCGACCCTGACATGCACATCGAAGGAGAAGTCTGAATCAAGTACTGATTGACCGAGCCAGCCCAGTGCACGAGCCGAGTCAATCGCCTGCTGCATGGAATAGATGGCAGCGGGGTACTCACTCCTTATATATATGTATCCCGTATCAGCCCCAACCGCGAATCCAGCAATGATCATTCCTTCGAGGAGGGTGAACGGATCCCCTTCCATCAACATGCGGTCAGCAAAGGTTCCACTGTCGCCTTCATCGGCATTCACGCACACGTATTTATGCACTTGCGAGCCCAGCGGATCCCCCGAATGCGCTGCTGCCTGAGCGTCAGCCACAGTTCTCCACTTAATGCCCGTGGGGAATCCCGCCCCTCCTCGGCCCCGAAGACCTGACTCGGTCACCTGAGTGATGGCTGCCTCAGGCCCAATCGCGAGTGCGGTTTTCAAACCGCTGAGGCCCCCGTGGGCAAGAAAATCCTCGCTCGAAGTTGGATCAATGACTCCCACGCGCTCAAAGGTCCACCGCTGTTGGCTCTTTAACCATGGCAACTCATGTGTTATTCCAAGATAGGAAGGGGACGAAGCAAAGTCTCCCGACAGGTTTAGTGCGTCGACATCCTCTGGTTGGACCGACCCGAAAGCATGACGAATTCCATCAACCTCAATCTCAACGAGTGGCTCGAGCCAGAGCATTCCTCGTGAGCCATTGCGCACAATGACCGCATGAGGGTGCGCCTGCTGCAACGCCGCCGCGACCCGGTCCGCTCCAATAGAAACTGCGGCACTATCGCGTGGGACAAATATTTTCATGATCCGCCAACAATGCTGGAAACAAGCGATTCAATTTTGCGTGCTGTGGCACGCCCAAGGAGTTCACTATTGACCATCGCAGCAGGTCCTAGTGCGCAATTCCCCAGACAAAAGACTTCTTTCGTGGCCACACTCTCACCTACTAATTCACCAGCGCATAGGCTTTCCCACTCGCTTTCCAATTCCCGTGAGCCAACAGCTTGGCAAGCCTCCGCTGCACATAAGCGGACAGTAACTTGGGCAGGCGGCTCAGTAACAAGATCCGAGTAGTACGTCAGGACGCCAAAGGTTTCAGCTTTCGAAACATTGCAGAGTCGCGCGATCACCGGAATCCCAGACTCGGGTACATAACCAAAATGTTCTTGGATTCTTTGCAAGCAACGCAAAAGAGAACCGGGTTCCTGCGACAGTTGACCTATCAAGATTGTTATTTCCTGATCGAACTCCCCTTCAGGAAGGACAACCTCTTCATGCCTCTTTTTGGCCATTACGCCACCCACTCCTGACCACTGTAGACATTCATGCGACCTTCGCGGGCAAAACCGATGAGTAATTGATCGTGATCCCGAGCCAATTCTACCGCCAAACTTGTTGGACCCGAAACAGCAACAATCGCGCCAATGCATGCGGTTAACGCCTTGGCCACTATTTCGTAGGAAACTCGACCACTGACCACGAGAACATGATCTGTCAATGGCAGCAAACCGCTTGTTAATGCATGGCCAATAACTTTGTCCACTGCGTTGTGTCGACCGACATCCTCCCGGACAAAAAGAACTTCATTACCCGGACCAACCAGCGCCGCTGCATGAAGCGCGCCGGTCATATCGAACATTTTTTGACGCGAGCGCATTTGTTCGACCATCTGTGACGCCTGACGTGGGTCGAACTTCCATTTCGGTCCATGCAGCGGAGCCGAAGGTGGTGTGAACTTATCGAGGACATCTGCACTGCACACACCACACGAAGAGGAAGTGATGTAAGCACGTGGCCTCGGTGGGATGACATTCTCGGCTAGCGTCACTCGAACGGTGTCAATCTCTGGATTCACAATGTCGTCAGAGTCAACTTCATGATCTGTTCCAACGGCCCGCAATCGCGATGACCCTGCAAATGCCCGCATGGTTGTGATCTGGTCCGGGATTTGTAAGCCCGCCTCGCTTACTAGCCAACCCGCCGCAAGATCAAGGTCATGCCCGGGAGTGCGCATTGTGGTTGCCAACACTTGCTCCCCTAATGTAATGGTGAGTGGTGCTTCAACAACAACGCGATCGATCCGATCGGCGCGTACTGCACGTGCGCCGTCCTTCTCACTCTCCCAGCGGAGAGTGGTGAAGGGGCGCGTTGTTTGCGACATGGTTTAAAACAATCCCACAATCGCTCCATCGACGAGGTCAATGCGCTCACTAGACGGCACTTTGGGGAGCCCCGGCATGGTCATGATGTCGCCACACACTGCGACGATAAAGCCCGCACCCGCCGAAAGTCGAACTTCGCGGATATTGAGGCTATGCCCGCTGGGTGCGCCCTTGAGCACTGGATCGGTTGAAAATGAGTATTGCGTCTTTGCAATGCACACAGGGAAATCTCCGTAGAGCTCCTGGAGCTCTTTGAGCTGAGTTCGCACCTTTGCGTCCGCAGTCACTTCACTTGCTCCATAAATTGTGGTTGCGATGGCCGAGATTTTCTCCAGGAGCGTTAACTTATCCTCATAAACAAATGACTCGTGTGGTTGCGTTGCAGGCCTGGAATCCGAATCGCAAAGACCCGCAACAACTTCGGCTAACTCGGTCGCTCCCGCGCCACCCTGAGCCCAATGCATTGAGACAACAATGGGAATACCCATTGCCTCAACATGATTGGTCAGAAGATCAATTTCTGCCTGGGTGTCCGCCGTGAAATGATTGATTGAAACAACGACCGGTAGGCCATAGTTGTTGCGAATATTCTCTAGGTGTCGGTCCAAGTTGGAGAATCCCAACTCAAGCGCCTCAAGATTCTCTTCACTGAGATTCTTAGGATCCGCGCCTCCATGAAATTTCAAAGCTCGAACGGTGGCTACTATGACGGCGGCAGATGGATGAATTCCTGCGGCCCTGCACTTGATGTCAATGAACTTCTCGGCACCAAGGTCCGCGCCAAATCCTGCCTCCGTAACAACATAATCTGCCAGTTTCAAGGCATTCGTGGTTGCAATTACCGTGTTGCAACCATGTGCGATGTTGGCAAATGGACCACCATGCACAAACGCAGGTGTTCCTTCCAGGGTCTGAACAAGATTCGGTGCGAGTGCATTTTTGAGCAGCACGGTCATGGCGCCTTGGGCATTGAGTTGGCTTGCCGTCACTGGTTCTTTGTCCCTGGTGTATCCCACCACTATTCGCCCAATGCGCTCGCGAAGATCTTCTTCATCTGTTGCCAAGCAGAAGATTGCCATAATCTCGGACGCAACGACGATGTCAAAGCCGTCCTGACGCGGAAAACCATTTCCTGGACCGCCCAAGCCCACGGTGATATCCCGCAATGCTCGATCGTTCATGTCAAGCACGCGCTTCCAAGTGATTCTGCGCACATCGATACCAAGTGCATTCCCATGATGAATGTGGTTGTCAATCAATGCCGCAAGAAGGTTGTTGGCTAACCCGATTGCATTGAAATCACCTGTGAAATGAAGGTTGATGTCTTCCATTGGTACGACCTGTGCGTAACCACCGCCTGCTGCCCCACCTTTCATGCCAAAGACCGGGCCCAATGATGGTTCCCGCAGGCACACCATGGTGTTCTTGCCAATCTTGCGCAGACCATCACCCAATCCAACGGTGGTCGTTGTCTTGCCTTCACCAGGAGGTGTTGGACTGATTGCCGTGACTAACACCAACCGCGCGCTTTGACGCTCTGGCAATGTGGCTAACCAACCGAGATCAATTTTGGCCTTTGTTCGACCGTATGGTTCAACAGCGGTCTCAGGAATATTGAGCTCGGCTGCAATCTCTGTGATAGGTCGCAGAGTTGCTGCTTGCGCGATGTCGATATCACTTGGCATTTAATTTTCCATTCCCCTGCGATGATCGCTAATTGGATGCGGCTTTTAATTTTTCAATAAAGAGTGGGAGGAATGTATGAACATTGTCCACCACCATGTAGTCCGCGAATCCCATGATGGGAGCCTGCGAATCGGTATTAATCGCAATAAGCGTTTTTGCAGACTTGCAACCTGCAATGTGCTGCGTTGCACCACTGATGCCGCAAGCAAGGTAAAGGTCTGGAGCCACTTTCGTTCCTGTCTGACCCACCTGTTCTGCATGCGGCCGCCAGCCCGCGCTGGTAACCACGCGGGAGCAACCGACCGCACCACCAATGACACCCGCGATTTCCTCCAACATGACAAATGCGTCAGGGCCATCCATGCCACGCCCGCCGGAAACAACAACCTTGGCCTCAGCCAAGCCAACTCCACCTGCAGATGAACCCACACGATCCTCGACACGAACCAGAACGTCACCGTCGGCTAATTCAACATCGAATTCGCTCACCGAAAGTGGGGCATCAGCGGAAGTCGCGGCAAAAGCATGGGCCTGAACCGTTGCTATCAACAGACTTGATGTCACGGTGGCCTCATCGAGCAGGTTTCCCCCCCAGCGGGCACGCACGATTTCTGCGGTATCTCCACTGGCGAGTTCAATGGAGACACACTCGCTCGCGAATGGTTCATCGCGCATTGCTGCCAAGTGACCGAGTACTTCATTTCCGCGTGGTGTTCCACCCGCAATCACCGCACGGGGTGAATTGGCCGTCACGAGTGCATTGACAGCACGCGCATGTGCGCGTGGAGTGAAGTCGAGCAGTTCGGGGTGATTGCCCACGTGAACGCTCACGGCACCAAACGCAGCGAGTTCGGCCGCAACGTCCTTGGCGCCGTGGCCGACAACTACAGCTTGCACATCAGCATCCAGCGCCTTGGCCGCTGAGATTGCTTGCAGAGTTACTGGGTCGAGCTCTCCACGATCATGTTCTGCGTACACCAGGATCATGACAAAACTCCGATCTGCTTCATGACTTCAACGAGGGCATCTGCTGCCTCGGCACCTGTGCCGAGGTTTGTTGCTCCCTTTGCCTCTTGAACAGGAACGACCAACTGCTTTGTAGTAATGCGTGAACCAGCAAATGAAACCTGTTTAATGTCAACGGGCTTTTTACGTGCTTTCATGCGTCCTGGTACTGATGCATAACGTGGAATGTTGAGACCGTCTTTCACGGTTATCACTGCGGGAAGCGGGACGGTGTAAACCTCTCGGGTTGAACCGACTGCGCGCTCGCACGTGGCTATGCCGCTATCAATCTTGAGCCCCTTGACGGATGTCACAACAGGTAGGCCGAGTTTGTGAGCAACACGGATACCCGTTTGCGAGCCGCCGTAATCCGCACTCTCGGAACCCATGAGCACCAAATCAAAGTTGGTGTCATCGGAACTAATTGCGTCGGCCAGCGCCGTTGCCGCCGCCTGAGGATCAGGCTCCGCTCCATTGGTGTCAATCAAAATCGCACGATCAGCGCCAATGGCCATTTGCTCCCGGATCTGTTCTTCACCATCAATGTGTCCAATGTTGATGAGCGTGACAGAGCCACCGTTTTCTTCTACCAACTTCACGGCCGCTTCAACCGCGCATTCTTCATGCGGACTCAGACCAAAGCCGACTTTTGAGGTGTCAATGGCCATGTTGTCTGCGGTGAGCACAATTGCACTGCCAAGAAGCGGCACTCGTTTGATGCATACAGCAATGTCCATTACGCCATGATCCGTTCATTTGTTGGGTCGAAGAGACCCGCGATGCCAGTCCGCTCCACAACAACCGGGTAGTGCTCGCCCATGTATTCCACGAGCAGTTCAGTCCCTTCGACGGCATACTCCGGGGGCAAGTAGGCCATGATGATGTGCTTGCCCAGTGATGGCGCGCTGCCAGCACTTGTGGCAAATGAACGGCGACCCTTCGCATCGGTGATGGGTTGGCCATCCTTGGTAAGAATGGGTTCTCCACCAAGTGGGTAGCGCTTCTCACCTGTTGAGCTGGCGTGATCAGTTATGGTCAGACCGCACATATGCGCAACCACAGGTTCATCGCGATGTCGCAAGTGCGCTGCTTTACCCGTGAAGTCTTGGTCTTTGACCTTCTTCATAGCCATGCCTGCCTCCAGCACGGTGTACTCGGAATCAAGTTCAGCGCCATAAGCGCGGTATCCCTTTTCCAAACGACCTGTTGTGCCGTAGACCCCAATGCCGACCGGGATCAAACCGAATTCTTGCCCTGCATCCCACACGGCATCCCAGAGTTTCGCGCCCTGCTCTGCGGGAATGTAGAGCTCCCAGCCCAGGTCACCGACATAAGAGATTCTCGATGCAAGCACGCGCTGCGTTCCAATCTCAATGATTCTGCAGGTACCGAATGGGAATCCTTCATGCGACATGTCCGCACTGGTGATTTTTTCCATGATCTTTCGGGCATTGGGCCCCCAGATTCCAATTGTTGACATCGCGGACGTCAGGTCTGAGACGGATGCGGTGCCATCTGCTGGCAAGTGGTCACGGAACCACTTGAGATCCGCCATGCCGTGCGCTCCACCTGTCACCACGCGGAAGTGGTCGTGGCCAAGGCGCATGATCGTGAGGTCGGACTGGTAGCCACCATTGGGCTTCAATACCGGCGTGTAAATAACCTTGCCAACGGCCACGTCCATTTGACGCAATGCCGCCCTCTGTACAACGTCGAGTGCCGAAGGACCTGTGACATCGAAAATAGCGAACGCAGAGAGATCAACGAGACCAGCAGTTTCGCGCATTTGCAAGTGTTCTGCGTTGATGATCGGTGACCACCAACGTGACTCCCACTCTGCAGTGCGAGGCATAACAGCATCACCGAATTTCTCGACCAACGGAGCATTTACCTCGTACCAGAATGGACGTTCCCAGCCAACTCCTTCATAGAAGACTGCACCCAGGGCCTTTTCGCGCTCGTAGTAGGGCGAAAGGCGAACATTGCGGTTGCTGTCCCACTGCTCCGCAGGATGCACGATTCCGTAGGTCTTGTTGAAACCTTCAGATGTTCTCGCACGAATGTGTGTGCGGGTCTTGTGGTGGTCATAGAAGCGTGCAACATTTGATTGGTGCAGATCGATCTCTGGCTCACCGAGAACCATCCACTGGGCCATCATGCGCCCAACGCCCGGACCCTCTTTGATCCAGACTGCAGCGGCTGACCACAGGCCTTTGACCTCAGGGGTCTCACCCAGAATGGGCATGCCATCAGGTGTCAATGAGAGCAAGCCATTGATGGCGTACTTCTGACCAACGCTCTCGTTACCAATGATCTGGGGCATGAGTTCATAGGAGTGCTCATCCTGCAGATCAAAGTCTTTTTGGGTGAACGGCATCTCGGTTGGTGAAAGGGCCGCTTCGGCATTGGAAGGAATTTCATCAACGTCGTGCAGGATCGGTCGGTGAGCGTAGGACCCAACCTCAAGTCCTGTTCCATGCTGACGCTCGTACATGTTTGTGTCCATGTCGCGAACAATGGGGTACTCAATATCACCCTTGGCATCGGCGAATTCAGGAACTGGGCCAATGTCCTTCATCTGGTGAACCGCTGGTGTCAGCGGAATGGATGCCCCTGCCATTGCGGCGATCTTGGGACTCCAGCAACCGCAGGCGATAACGACACATTCGGTCTTGATAGTGCCTTTGTCCGTGACCACACCGCTGACCTTGCCGTTGGTGACTTCAATGTCGAGGACTTCGGTGTTTGCGGAGACCGTTAACGCATTGAGCGCCATTGCCTTTTCGCGCATGATCGTGCCCGCCCTGAGCGAGTCAACAACGCCAACGCTTGGAGTGTAAAAGCCTGCGAGAATTACAGACTCGTCAATGAATGGAACAAGTTCCTTCACACGTGCCGGTGTGATGATTTCTGTGTCCTCGATTTCAAATGATTTTGCAGAAGCCATCCGACGATGCAATTCTTGAACGCGCTCGGGTGTACGAGCCACTTCAATGCCGCCACATTCGGTAAAGACACCCATTTCCCTGTATTGGCGCACGCTGTCTGCGGTGAGTTGGGTGATTTCCTTGCCGTGGTCCGTGGGGAAAATAAAGTTTGATGCGTGACCTGTCGAACCGCCCGGGTTGGGTAGCGGTCCCTTGTCAACTTGCACAAGATCGCGCCAGCCGAGGTCGGCGAGATGGAAGGCAACGGAGTTGCCCACGATTCCTGCTCCAATAATTACAGCCTTGGCGGAGCTAGGCAGATCACTCATGTGTTTCCCTTTCATAATGTTCTGCATTTTGTGCAGACGATTTTTTTATATTGCTTGTGCCATTTCGGCTTCGAACTCACAAACATGCTTGTTCATCACGTTAAACGCTTGGTCACTGTCACCTTCTATGACGGCCTCGACCAATTCCTTGTGTTCGAGCACCGCTTGGCGCAAATGTCCAATGCGTCCCAATCCGAGATTCCAAATTCGAAGTGAGTGCATGTAATAGCGATCAAGATCTGCGGCAAGGTACGTATTCTTTGTTGCTTGGTAAATGTAGTGATGAATGCGTGAATCCAGATCAATCAATGCACGCTCCTGATCACTCAAGTTGCTGTTCTCCAACACCTCAAGTTCATTACGAGCGGTTCGCAGATTCATAAGGTCTTCGCTTGTCCTGCGCTCCGCAGCAAGACGCGCCGCCATGGGCTCCAAGATTGCCCGAACCTCGCTCATGGCCCGCAAATTTCGGGGGTCCACTCCAGCTACGAACATCCCCCGGCGAGGGAAAATCTCAATGAGGTGTTCAGCCGCGAGCATGCGGATCGCCTCACGAATGGGAGTGCGCCCAAGCCCCAGAGATTCCTGCAAGGCAGGCTCTGATACAACATCGCCAGGAGCCAACTCCCCCGTGCATATCAGGGTGCGAAGCCCCTCATAAGCCTCCTGTGTCAAAGTCACGGGATAGATATATCAGTTATATATAAGTCTGCGCAACCCCTTTGCCCATTTTGGGCTTTAGGTGCGAATTACCCAGGAAAAGCGAGTTCTCCCACAAAGCGGTCATTGAAGTCTTCGCGGTCAGATAGTTCGACGTAGCGCACCAAATTCATGAGCGATTTAGCCCCATTGCGTTCAGAACCCGACAGGAGCACCATTTTTGCCCCCTCACCAGCGACATTTCCAGCGCTAAGGATTCGCGTTGTAGCAATATCGGGTACCAGACCAATTGCCTTTGCACTCTTGGCCGATAGGTAACTGCCAAATGAACCTGCCAGGAGCACCTGTTGCACATCCTTTTGCTCGATGCCGTACTCCTCGAGCAAAATGGCCCAACCTGTTGAGATGGCAGCCTTGGCAAATTGAAGTTCGCGCACATCGCGCTGAGACAGGAACACCTCCTGCTCGCCGGGCTCGGTCAACATGAAAATTCGTTCCTGACCGCGCATGACAAGTCGTTGGGCAAGAGCCGGACTGACGCTCTGTGCGATCTCATCGCTGACATAGCGACCAGACCCATCGAGTAACCCGACTTTTACAAGTTCAGCGACTGCATCAACCAATCCCGACCCGCAAATTCCAACCGCTGGTACAGAATCAATTGTCCCCAGCTTCACTCCATCAAGATCAATGGCAACTACTTCGATCGCACCAGGTGCTGCGCGCATACCGCACTTTATGGAGGCAGCCTCAAATGCCGGCCCTGCAGGCGCAGCGGTGGCCAAAAGTTTTTCGGAATTGCCAAGAATCATTTCGCAGTTGGTGCCCACATCAATGAACAGACGCACCCTCTGATCGCGATCCATACCGGAGGCCAGAGCGCCAGAAACAATGTCGCCACCGACATATGCGCCAAGCGCGGGGAACAATGTTGCACGAGCTCGCGGATTGATGTTGACGCCCAACTCCATTGCGCGCACATCAGGATAGTCCTCGGCCGCAAGAATAAATGGAGCAACACCAAGGGGTTCTGGGTCAATGCCTAAAGCGATTTGCACCATGGTCGCATTACCTGCGAGAGCTACTTGATAGACATCAACGCGTTCAATTCCAGCTTCTTGGCACACCTCACCCGTGAGTTGATCCAAAGTTTCGTGAGCCAAACGCTGCAGATCAAAAAGTTTATTGGGATCGAGCATTGTTGCACTGATTCGACTGATGACGTCAGCACCAAATTGCTGCTGCATGTTCAACATGGAAGAAACAGCAAGCGGCATTCCATTAGAAAGATCCAATAGAGTGGCAACGACCGTTGTAGTTCCGAGGTCAAATGCAATGCCATATAACTTGTCCGTCGTGTCCCCTGACTCGACCGCAACGAGCATGTCATCAACCACTACGGCAGTTACCTCAAAGTTCGCTTTGCGCCAGCCTGTTGGAAGTGTTCGTAGCAACATGGGGTGCACATTTGTGGTCATGTCTGTGATGCCGTCAAGGACGCGTCGAAGATCAGGACGTTGATCAACCAGATCTGGTTCGGGCAGCTGCAAGTATCGCTTGAGCAGAGTTGGCCGATGAATTACCTGGCGGCCCACTCCGACCGTTGAGGCTTTAGGTCGCGTGGTGAGTTCAGGGACATGCACCTTGAGGTCATTGAAAGCACAGGCCTGACATGCGAGGCGCCAGCCTTGCTCTAACTCCTCCTCAGTGAAGGCTCGTGCATCAGCTGACCCACTAGGCATTTCGCCCTCGAGAATCTGAACCCGGCACTTGCGGCAGGTTCCGTGACCGCCACAGGTGGAGTCCACCGCAATGGCATTCCAACTTGCCACGTCAAACACGGTGACACCCAATGGGACACGAACCGTTTTGCCACTGGGCTCAAAAGCAATTCCGATGCGGGTTGGCTCATCAGTGCTTGGTTCATCGGGGTGCGGCACCGCGGGGCCGGGATCAGCAATCAGGGTGCCTGAATCGAAATCCAGGTCAGGTGATTGCTCCATAGCGGAAGAATGCACTATTTACGCTTTGGCCGCTTCTTTGGCACGATGTAACGCGATCCAAGAAGCACCCCACTCGTCATTGCCCATCATCAAATCGGCGGCGCGGACGGCAGTCACGATCTTTTCCGTTCGGGCATCCATGATTGCGCTGGTCAGGCCCGCTTTCATTGCCATGGGGATGAATACCGCGTTGAGGGCGTGACGGTCTGGCATTCCGAATGAGACATTGGATGCACCCAGGGTCATATTCAAATCAAATGTGTCGCGGATGAGTTCGATTGTCTTCAGAGTCCGAACAACCATTTGAGAGTCGGCACCAATGGGCATGGCGAGTGGATCAATAACGATGTCCTCGATAGGTATCCCGTATTTTCCCGTTGCCTGTTCAACAATGTACTTGGTCAGCTCAAGCCGACGCTCTGGTTCTTCAGGGATCTCGAATTCATCGTTTGGCAAGGCGATGATGGCCGCTCCATGCTTCTTGACCAGCGGCAAAATCAATTCCATGCGCTCATCCTCAGCGGTGATGGAGTTGACCAAGGCCTTGCCTTTATAGGCATCCAGCCCTGCCTCTAGGGCCTCGACGACAGATGAATCAATACACAACGGCAAGTCGGTGAGCTCTTGAATCATGGTTACGGCTTTGGCCAGCAATTCAGCTTCATCAACCAATGGCGCCCCCATGTTTACGTCGAGCATGGTCGCGCCCATTGCTACCTGATCCAAAACATCTTTCTCAACTGCACTCATGTCCCCTGCGCGCAGTTGTTCTTGGAAAATTTTGCGGCCCGTCGGGTTAATACGCTCACCAATAATGCAAAAGGGCTGATCCGGTCCAATGGTTACCGTCTTTGTCGCTGAACTCACTGTTGTGTGCATGGATTGCTTCCTTTTGCTAGGTGGGCTAGTTGTGTTGTGGACCTAAATTAAAATCGGATACAAGTCGAGCAACGGTGTCGTCGTGCCGAAAATCTGTGATGTGAATTCCCGCCACTCCTGGCAAAGAGAGCGCATGCTCCACCGAATCCCTTACCAGTTGATATGACGCCTCGGGTTGATCTTCGGATTCCGCGACCCGATCAATGACATTTTGAGGGACGACAATCCCTGCAACTTTGTCATTCATAAAATTCAACGCACGTGAATTTTTGGTCAAAATAACCGTGGGAATGATTGCGGCATCTTGAGTTACGCCGTTGGCCACAATGCCTGCCATAAATTCTTCGAGCATTTCAGGTTGATAACCAATCTGAAGTTGCAAAAATTTAGCGCCTGCATCCACTTTCATTCGCGCACGCTTTATTCGTGTCTGCATTGGGGGTGCAAATGGATTTTCAACACCACCCACAAGAAGTTCTTTGTGATCAGTGACTTTGCGGCCGGAAAGAAACGTTCCCTGTGAAAGTCCCGTGGCCACAGAGATGAGTTGCGGTCCGTCTAGATCAAAAACCCTGCGCGCTTCTGGTTCATCTCCCGCGGTGACATCGTCACCCGTCAGCGCGCAAATAGTCCGCACGCCATGCATAGCCGCACCCACAATGTCTGCCTGTATTGCGAGCCTGTTCTTGTCCCGGCAAACAACCTGCATGATCACATCAGCGCCAAGGTTTTGAAGGGCAATTGCAACCGAGACATTCGAAGAGTGTGCATGAGCTGCGGGGTTGTCTGTCACGTTAACTGCATCAACGAGTGGGCCTAGCCGCTCCCATTCGCGTGCTACCTGGTCCAGGGTTCCCCCATTAATGGCAGGGAATTCAGCCGTCACGATTGGCCTAGCCCTATTTTTCACAAGGGAATCGAAGGACATCAATGCGCTTCCTTATGCTCGATGCCAATCCAACCGTCAGGTGTTTCACGGTCTTTGCCGTTGACCAAATTGAGCCACGAGGAGTCACCCTTCAGTGCGTTATTAACCGGTGGGCGCAAGTGGCTTATTTCCTCTCGCCATGACTTGGGCAGAAGCGGCATATTCTCCGCGCGATCATTTGCCTTCACCCACACGCACTGCATTTCAGGGATGACTTCGCAGTTGCCGTTCTCTCGCACACCGCCACATGGGCCGTTGCGCAAAGTTTTGGGACAGGTCATGGGACAGGTCATCCCCGTGGAATGCAGCACACATTGACCGCACATGCGGCAATCCCAAATGGGCTTTTTCATGGCGTGCTCCACCATGGGCAACAACTTTCGCACAGGAATTAACCAGCACGCTTCGTTGCGATAAGTTCCTTGGCCCGACGGACAGCAGTTGCCGCATCAGCGGCGTACCCGTCAGCGCCGCACACATCCGCATACTCCTGGGTGACCGGTGCTCCACCAACCATAATGATGACTTTGTCGCGCAACCCAGCTTTCTCAATGGCGTTGATATTAGCTTTGAACATAGGCATCGTTGTGGTGAGGAATGCTGACATGCCAACGATGTCTGGATTGTGCTCCTCAATGGCTGCAATGAATTTTTCTGGTGGGACCTGAACGCCAATGTCAATAACTTGGAAACCTGCGCCTTCCAGCATGATGTTGACCAGATTTTTGCCGATGTCATGAACATCGCCTTTAACCGTTCCCATCAAGAATGTCCCAACGCTCTCCACACCGGTCTGAGCAAGCAGGGGACGCAAGACATCGAGCGCCCCTGACATTGCCCGACCAGCAATGAGCATCTCTGGCACAAAGTAGTCTCCGCGCTCAAAGCGAGCACCCACTTCCTCCAGTGACGGAATCAGTGCGTCGAAAAGAATTGTCTCGGGAGTCATGCCGATTTCAAGACCCTTATTGGTCAACTCCAAAACGGCTGGCGCATTGCCCACCATTGTTTCGTCGTAGAGACCCTTGAGGACGTCGTCTGGTGTCATGCGGCACCAACCCTTCTGCGATCCTGCTCCGGCTGGGGAGCAGGGGATTGTTGACTAACTAATGGATTATTCGTTGCGTTGTGATTCATTGCGTTGTGATCAATAACTTGATCCGGTGTTGCTGGAAATTTGCCATTCGGCACCATGAGATAACCAAATTTTTCGGACACCAAAGCAGCCTGCTCGAGCAATAAATCCGCGTACTCCATGCTCACTTCACGAGTCATGCGCATTGTTGGACCCGAAATCGAAAGTGCGCCAATTATCTCGCCCGTCTCAATGAAAATTGGTGCCGCGATAGCGATCAAGCCCACCTCCAGTTCGGAATCTGCTAGTGACCAACCGCGGGTGCGCGTCTCTTCGAGTTCAGCCTCAAGGACTTTTCGATTTGTGATTGACCGTGGAGTCAAGCGTGCTAAGCGACCCTCCGGGAGCGTTGCACCGTACGCCAGGAAAATTTTGCCCAGTGCCGAGCAGTGAAGCGGTACGCGGGACACACCCCAATTCACGCCACCAATATGAAAAGTGCAATCAACCTGGCTGATTTGCTCAACTTCATCCCCCACGAGGACAGCGAGATTGATGGTTTCCCCCGTTGCCTGACCCAAGGCATCCATGCTCGGGCCCGCAAAGTCAATGAGTTCTTCATTGGGCAGGTGTGAATAGGCAAATCGGGTCAAGGATGATCCTGCTCGGATGGCACCCTGTGAGTTCCGACTAATAAGTCCGGAATTTTCCAGACTGGAAAGCAACCGCGAAAGGGTGCTTTTGGCCAGCCCACTCATTTCCTGGAGGTCGCCAAAGGAAATCGCCCGCGGAGACTCCATAACCATGGTCAGCAGGCTTAAAGCGCGGTCAACCGCTTGGGTCCCGGTGGGACTGGCCATCCTCGCCTCCTCTTAGATACCCCTTTAGATACCTCTGCAAAGAAAATTTTCGAAATCGGTACACAAATGATCCACATTATGAAACAGTTGTTCCATAACTGAGTCTAGATCTCGAATCTGCTCAGGCGCAAGAGCATTGTGAAAAATAGTTACCCCACAAATTCATACTTCGAACCTAAAGCTCGAACCTAAAGCTAGATCCCACCGTCGTCCAAGGAGTCCGATGTTCACCAACTCGATGCCGCGTTACGAGATCCTCTCGCCAGAGGCCATGGCCACCCTCGATCGAGGCTGGCGCCGGATCGTCAGCGAACTGGGCATTGAGTTTGCCAAGCCCGAAGCCGTTGAAATGTTCAAGGCGGCTGGTCAACGCGTTGACGGCGAAAAAGTTTTCTTTGACCCTGAATTCGTGCTCGAACAGGTGGCTAAAGCTCCTAGCCAATTCAACATTCAAGCTCGCAACCATGCCAATGACGTCATTATCGGTGGGGACAACATGGTGTTCTCAAGTGTTTACGGTCCGCCGTTTTTCCGCCGCGGTGATGTCCGCCGTGAGGGTTCCATGGATGACTTCCGCGACTTTGCCAAACTTGCGCAGTCATTCAAGGCTATGGACAGCGTTGGTGGTGTAGTGGTCGAGCCAGGCGATGCTGCCCTAGATTCTCGACACCTAGACATGCTCTTTGCTGCCTTTACTTTGACCGACAAAATCGTCATGGGCAACGTGGTCAGTGAAATTAACGCAAAAGATACGCTCGCAATGGGTGAAATCGTGTTCGGAGGTCGAGCAGCGATTGAAGAGACCCCCTTCTGCATCAACTTGATCAATTGCAACTCTCCGCTTCGGTGGGACGACCGCATGCTCGATTCCCTCATGGAATATGCGCGCGCAGGGCAGCCCGTTATTTGCACACCGTTTCTACTCATGGGCGCCATGTCACCCGTCTCTATCCCCTCAGCACTCGCACAGCAAATCGCTGAGGCACTCACGGGTATCGCACTCGCCCAATTAGTGCGACCTGGAACGCCTGTTGTATTTGGTTCGTTCCTTTCTAATATTGATATGCAGTCGGGCTCACCCCAGTTTGGAACCCCTGAATCCGGCATTGGATTACTTGCCACCGGTCAAATTGCCCGGCACTTTAAGTTGCCATTCCGTGGCGGCGGCGGACTGAACTCATCGCAGGTACCCGATGCACAATCAGCCTATGAATCCATGATGACCATGATGCCTACATTCCTCTCGGGCACAAACTTCGTCATGCACACTGCTGGGTGGCTTGAAGGCGGGCTCGTTTCGAGCATTGAAAAGTACGTCATCGACGTCCAAATTCTTGAGTCATTGCAACATGAATTCACTCCAATTCATTTTGACGACGAAGCCCTCGCATTCGGTGCGCATGAGGAAGTCGGCCACGCCGGCCACTTCCTTGGAGCCATGCACACAATGGAACGCTTTCGGGACTGCTTCTACCGCCCATTCCTGTCCAGCTCAGACAACTTCGAACGGTGGACGCGCAACGGGTCCAAGGACACGGCAGTGCGCGCGGCGGAGATTGCTGAGAAGAAAATCGAGGAATACGAAAAGCCAGCCATGGACTCTGCTATGGAACAGGAACTGTTGGAATACGTAAACCGTCGGCGCACAGAACTTGGTGACTAATTTATGGCGAATAAAAAGTACGACTACATCATTGTTGGTGGAGGCTCGGCCGGATCTGCACTTGCAAATCGACTGAGCGAAGACCCCAACAAAACTGTTCTCGTGCTTGAAGCGGGACGCATGGATTCGTGGTGGGACGTCTACATTCACATGCCTGCCGCTTTAACCTTTCCAATTGGCAACAAGCACTACGACTGGATGTACTCCTCTGAGCCAGAACCACATATGAACAATCGACGGGTGACCGCGGGCCGAGGCAAAGTAATAGGCGGTTCAAGCAGCATCAACGGAATGATCTTCCAGCGGGGTAATCCATTGGACTATGAAAAATGGTCCAAGGAACCGGGCATGAGTAACTGGGATTACGCCCACTGCCTGCCTTACTTCAAAAAGATGGAAAATGCCAAGGGTCGTGACAGTGAGTGGCGGGGCACGTCAGGCCCACTGGAAGTCAACAAAGGCAAGGTGAAAAACCCACTATTTGGAGCGTTTTTCAGTGCCGCGCAGCAAGCCGGTTATCCACTCACCGAGGATGTCAACGGATTTCAGCAAGAAGGCTTCGCACCATTTGATGGCAGCGTGCGAAATGGGCGCCGCCTCTCTGCGGCTGGCGCCTATCTCCATCCGGTGATGCATCGCACAAATTTGACGGTGAAAACACGCACCCTCGCCACCAACATTCGTTTCGAAGGCAAGAAAGCTGTAGGTGTTGATGCACTCGTCAGAGGAAAGAAAAGGGTCGCCTTCGACTGTGACGAAGTCATTCTGTGTGGCGGAGCCATCAACTCACCACAACTGCTTCAGCTTTCGGGAGTGGGAAACAGTGAGCACCTCAACAGTGTCGGGGTGGAAACGGTACATCACCTTCCAGGTGTCGGTGAAAATTTGCAGGATCATCTCGAAGTTTATGTTCAACACGCATGCAAGCAACCAGTCTCGCTCAATCCCAATTTAGCGTTCTGGCGCAGACCTTTTATCGGCGCCGCGTGGCTGTTCCTGCGTAGAGGTCCCGGCGCATCGAATCACTTTGAGGGCGGAGGATTCGCACGCAGCAATGAGGATGTCGACTACCCCAACCTGATGTTCCACTTCCTGCCCATTGCCGTGCGCTATGACGGCACCGCACCCGAGGGTGGCCACGGCTACCAAGTACATATCGGCCCTATGTATTCCAATGCACGTGGCAGCGTCAAGATCAAGAGCAACGACCCTACCCAAGCACCCGCCATTCTGTTCAATTATCTGTCCACAGACGAAGACAAGCGGGAGTGGATTGAAGCTGTCCATGTCGCCCGCAAAATTTTAGGTCAGTCGGCTTTCGATCCATACTCGGATGGAGAGATCTCACCGGGACCAAGCGTGTCAAGCGACGAAGAAATCCTTGAGTGGGTCAGGGAAGACGGCGAAACCGCCTACCACCCATCTTGCACCTGCAAAATGGGCCTCGATGACATGTCAGTTGTGCATCCCGACTCACTCAAGGTGCACGGTATCGAGGGCGTGCGCGTGGTTGATGCCAGCGTGATGCCTGTTGTGACCAACGCAAATATTTACGCCCCCACCATGATGATCGCAGAAAAAGCAGCCGATCTCATCAAAGGTAACAATCCCCTCCCATCTGAGGAGATCGCCTTTTATCAGCATCAAAAATTGGCATAATCATCAACCGAGTCGGGTCAATGCACTCGAAAACAGAAAGCGAGCCGGGCACGTGACTGATCTGCACATCAATGGGGTCTGGGTTGCAGCCCACGATGGTGCAGAACGTGAAATCATCTGCCCAGCCGATGGCACAGTGTTCAAGAAGGTTGATGAAGCTGGCCCCGCTGATGCTCAGGCGGCCATAGATGCGGCCCGTTCCGCATTCGATTCAGGCTGGTGGACCCAGATTTCCGTTATCGAACGCGGCGCGATCTTAGAGCGAACGGGCGATCTCATCGAAGAGCGACTTGAAGAGTTTGCTCAGGCCGAGTCGATGGACACGGGCAAGCGAATTGTTGAGGCCCGCTACGACATCGCTGACTCAATTCGGTGTCTCCGATACTTTGCCCAACTTGGCCCCACATTCTCTGGCCGCTCGGTCGATACTGGTGATTCACACATTCAATCTCGCGTTCAGTACGAACCCGTTGGTGTGGCAGTACTCATTACCCCGTGGAATTACCCCCTGCTGCAAGCCGTCTGGAAAGTCGCACCTGCAATTGCCGCAGGCTGCACTTTTGTGCTCAAGCCGAGTGAACTAACTCCGAGCACTTCCATCATGTTTATGCAGGCGTTAGTCGATGCTGGCCTTCCCCCCGGAGTTGGGAACTTAGTGCTCGGCGCAGGTGCCAGCATTGGTGAGACTCTGACAAGCAGCTCCAAGGTTGACATGGTCTCTTTCACCGGAGGATTGGAAACCGGAAAACGTGTCATGGCAAGTGCTGCCGCAACAATCAAAAAAGTTGCGCTTGAACTTGGCGGCAAAAACCCCAACATAATTTTTGCCGACGCAGACTTAGAAGCGGCTCTCGATAACGCGCTGACCGCAATCTTCTTGCATTCTGGTCAAGTTTGTTCCGCTGGCTCTCGATTAATCGTTGAGCAATCCATTCATCATTCATTCCTCCAAGAATTTGTGGAGCGTGCCAAGAAAATTCGTCTCGGTGGACCATTCGATGAGTCAGCCGAAACAGGGGCATTGATCAGTGAAGCGCATCGAAATAAAGTGCACACGTTCGTGGAGAAGGGGGTCAGCGAGGGAGCGGAGCTACTTTGCGGCGGAGAGATCCCCGAGGGTCCCGGTTATTTTTATCCCCCCACAATTCTCGCGAATTGCACAACTCATATGTCGTGTGTGCAGGATGAATCATTTGGGCCAGTTGTGACCATTGAAACTTTCACTACTGAAGAGCAGGCAATAGCACTGGCGAATGACACCTACTACGGCCTCGCCGGCGCCGTCTGGACCCAGGATGCAGGCAAATCGCAACGCGTGGCAAATGCTTTGCGCCATGGAACTATTTGGATCAACGACTTCCACCCCTATGTGCCACAAGCTGAATGGGGTGGCTTCAAACAGTCAGGAATTGGCCGTGAATTGGGGCCAAATGGATTACTCGAATACCTCGAGGCCAAACATGTTTACCACAACACAAGTCCAGCACCCAGTGGCTGGTTTGGCGCCTAAGGAGCAATCATGACCACGAGCGATTCTGCGATCTCAGTTCGAAACCTGTGGAAGGTATTCGGGCCGACTCCCAATGCAATTGTTGGAACACCCGATGCGAACTTGAGTCGCCCTGAACTTCTGGAAAAGACCGGTTGCGTTGCCGCTGTCAACAACGTTTCCTTCGACGTCGCCGACGGTGAAGTATTTGTCGTTATGGGTCTTTCCGGCTCAGGAAAGTCTACGTTGGTCCGCTGCCTCACTCGTTTAATTGAGCCGACGTCCGGTGAAGTTTTCATTGAAGGTGAAGACATTCTTGCCGCTTCAAAGTCCCGCCTGCGTGAATTGCGACGCACTAAGTTCTCCATGGTGTTTCAGCATTTCGGTCTTCTCCCCCATCGATCAATCATTGACAACATCGCCTACTCACTTGAAGTTAATGGTGTCAAAAAAGACAAGCGTCATGCCCGCGCGAATGAAGTCATTGAACTTGTCGGCTTAAGTGGTTACGCCAATCACTATCCCGAACAACTCTCCGGTGGCATGCAGCAACGTGTTGGACTAGCCCGCGCGCTCGCTGTTGACCCCGAAGTCATGTTCCTTGATGAACCATTTAGCGCACTCGATCCCCTGATCCGAAGGGACATGCAAAACGAAATCGTCCGCCTGCATGACGACCTCAACAAAACAATGGTGTTCATTACCCACGACCTCGCTGAAGCAATGCGAATCGGTGACCGCATCGCGATCATGCGCGATGGTGCAATCGTTCAGGTTGGTACTCCCACGGAATTGGTTTTGAACCCAGCAGATGACTATGTCTCTGACTTTACCAACGACATTCCCAAGTCACATGTTCTCCGAGTTGCTGACATAGCGGTACCCATCAGCGGGGGTCACGCAAGCTCGTCGCAGCCAATTCCGCATGATGCAATTGTCCGATCAGTAATGCACCGGGTTATGAGTGACCCTGATCCGATATCAATTGCAAAGAATGGGGAAATCATTGGCTGCATTGGGCGCGACGAGCTGCTCACCGTTTTTGCCGAGGATATAAACGAGGAACTCAACGCATGAAAGCGTACATTGACACTCACGTTCCCGAGTTTTTGCGTCGCAAGTGGGTATTAATTGTCGGGCTCCTTGTTGTTTGGTTTGTCCTTGGTCGAATATTTAAGGGAGTTCACACCCTTGATATTGGCAACTCGGAGGACACCCCAACCACTGAAGTACTCGGTCAGTTTGCTGCGAATATTCGCGCGGCACGGGCCGAGAATCCAATCTTTGTTTACATTTTCAACCCGTTCCGCCAAGGCATAGAAAGTTTCGTCGAAGTCATCCGAGCAGTCATATCGGACCCTGCTCCAGGTGCGCTGATCCCTGTCATTGGCTGGGTGGGGATTTTGGCCCTTATCGGTTTCATAGTTTTCGCAACATCAAACTGGCGCACATCACTGCTTTCCATGGTGTTGATTTTTGGGTGCGGCGTTCTTGGAATGTGGACCTACTCCATGGACACCCTGGCATTGACCATTGGTGCTGTCGTGCTCTCATTGGTGATTGCTCTTCCCATAGGAATTTGGGCGGGTCTCAATGACCGAGTCATGAAAACTGTGCGCCCGGTACTTGACCTCGCTCAGATCCTTCCGACCCTGGTCTACCTAGCACCACTTGCACTGGTTTTCCTCATCGGTATTGCGGCCTCAACCATTGCAACGATGATCTACAGCATTCCTATCGGTATTCGCATCACTGCACATGCAATTCGGAGCCTGCAGAACGGACCCATCGAGGCAGCTGAATCGATGGGTTCCACACGTTGGCAAAAACTGACCAAAGTTCAGTTGCCCATGGCCAAGCGAACAATCATCCTTGGTGTCAATCAGACGACTCTGGCAGCACTTTCCTTCGTGGTCATCGCTGCACTAATTGGTGCACCCGGTCTGGGCGAACCTGTCCTTCAGGCGCTTTCTATTCGAAATATCGGCGATGGTGTCACCGCGGGTCTGGCAGTGGTCTTTATTGCCGTGATGCTGGACCGGTCGACAACTGCGGCCGTCGTTCACAGCAATCAGATTCCACTGACAGGGAAACCTCTGCTCGTGAGGCGCCTTTCCCTCGGAGCTGCGGCAATCGCAACGATTGTTGCCATCATGATCTCTCGCCAGCAACTCTGGGCGGCAGTATTCCCTGAGTCCCTTGATTTTCGAGATCCAATTGGTAACTGGTTCGATGCCATCACCGAGTGGTTCACAACCACTTTCTATTTCTTGACAACTTCATTCAATGAGGTCTTCACTCTCAATATTCTGAATCCCATTGAATACCTTTTGGCCGATGCGCCCTGGTATCTCACCATCATCATGATTTCAGTGATAGCTGCAATCATTGGGGGACGCACCGTTGCAATCCTCTCTGCCGTTCTATTACTGCTTATTGTTTGGATTGGCCTGTGGAACGACACCATGATTACGCTCACCCAGGTTCTCATTGCGACCACAATCGTTATGTTGATTGGTGTAGTGCTGGGTGTCGCTGCTGGGCGCAATGCAAAATTCGAACGAATACTCAAACCGTTCCTCGACGCTGGGCAAACATTGCCCGCCTTCGTGTACTTGGTGCCCGTTCTGGCCCTCTTTGGTCCAACCCGCTTCGCGGCAATCGTCTGCGGAGTCTTCTACGCGGCCCCCGTCGTTGTCCGCGTCGTGGCAGACGGCGTTCGCGGTGTACCTAAGGAAATGGTGGAGGCAGCAATTGCATCGGGCTCCAGCACCACCCAAGTTGTTACGAAAGTGCAACTTCCAGCCTCCAAGAAGTCCCTACTTTTGGGGGCGAATCAGGGTTTAATTTTCGTATTGGCCGTCGTCGTAATTGGCGGACTTGTTGGAGCGGGCGGCTTAGGCTACTTGGTTCTTCAAGGAGCGTCGAAACCAGAGCTCCAAGGAAAGGGATTAGCCGCAGGGCTGGCTATCGTGCTTCTTGGGATTGTGATGGACCGGATCGCGCACGCAAGTGCGCGGCGGAGTTAGAGCTCACTCAAATCGGGTGAGCGGGATAGAAGGGGAAACCGAATGAGGAGAAACCTCACCAAGCGCATGGCTGCGTTGCCACTGTTGGCAGTTGCAGGTCTTGTGCTCGCAGGTTGTGGCGATAGCGTCAATGACGCAGCCACTGAAACCGCAACTGAAGAGGCGGCGGTCGCTACTGAAGAAGCAGCTACTGAAGAAGCAGCAGAAGAAGTCGCGGCATGCGGTGACTGGGCAATCGCCATGCATGGATGGGTTGGTTACACCGCCTCTGCGCAGGTCGTAGCCGAAGTTGCTCAGGACGCACTTGGTTGCACGATTGAGCAAACGCAACTCGAGGAAGCCGGCGTCACCTATGACGCCATGGAAGCTGGCTCCATCGATGTGATCGTTGAAGATTGGGGCGGCGGCCGCTGGCAAGAGTGGGTTGACCGTGGAGCAATCCAAGAAGTCGGCACCAACGGAAACGTTGGCCTCATTGGCATGTACGTCCCTCAGTGGATGGCTGATGAATACCCAGATATAACCGATGGAACGAAGCTCAATGACTACGCCGAGCTATTCCAGACACCTGAGACAGGTGACAAGGGAGCTTGGTACGAAGGCCCTCCCGGTTACACCACAATCGGTGAGAAGATCATCGATGCTTATGGTTTGAATTACCAAGTTGTCTCAACGGGATCTGAAGCTGCGCTCATCGAGCTCTTCACCCAGGCCGCGGACAACAAAACAGCAGCCCTCGGATACTTCTACGAGCCACAGAACTTCTTGGCTCAGGTTGACTTGGCTCGCGTTAATTTCCCAGCCAACGACTGGACTGACCCAGCTGAGGCTAGCGGTATGACCGACTACCCCGAGTCGCCGCTCATGAAGCTCGCGACAACTGAGCTCGTCGAGTCGGGTTCACCATTTGCAACTCTTGTTGCGAACTTCAACTGGACCAATGACGACCAGAACATGGTCGCTGCGGACATTGAGGGTGGCATGACACCGCAGGAAGCAGCACAGAAGTGGATTGCAGCCAACAAGGACACGGTCAATTCGTGGCTTGCCGGTACAGGCGCTTCAATCAGCTAATCGCTCAAAAAGTTGAAGGCCCGGTCGAGAAATCGATCGGGCCTTCAACTTTGCCACAAATCGAGAGGTACCCATGAACATTGATTTTGCGATAGACATCAACGAACCTCCTCTCATCATTGCTTTTTATGCCAAACTTCTGGCTTAACAAACTCAGGTTTCAAATGAAACACGCTGCGAGAGCGCCCGAACATACTTCTCCTTGACGGGTCCCGCAGGTACCAAACCGACATTAAAATTCCAAGTTGTCCCTCAGGAACCACCGTCCAATAATCGGATTCATCTGGACAGTCATGTCGATGACATTGAGGTGACAGCGACCCGGTTTCCTGCCGGGGCTTGGCCAAGTTCATTTGTTGCCCTGACTTCAACGAATAGTGGTGCCTTTGTCTTCACCTTATTGACCGTACATGTGGTTTGTGTGGTTGTTTTGCACGTTCCAACGACCTTGCCGCCAGCGGCCGCATTCCACACATTCGTTTGGTAACCGAGGACCTCTCGACCCTCAAACTTTGGGACCGCGGTCCAGGTAACGGTGATCTTGTTCTTGATTCTTTCTCCCGCAACATCGGTTGGTTCAAGAGGAATTGCCGGCACAGCCGTCGTGTCAATCGGAGAGGAGATAGCACCAGGTCCAATTGTGTTAACAGCAGACACCACCACCCACACATGTTGGGCATCGGCCAAGCCCGAGATTGCGCAACTGAGATTCGGAATCTTGACGTTACATTGTCCGACCTCCACCACACGATCGCTTGCCGCGTATGCGCGGGCAACGTAACTGCGCACTGGATACCCACCATCATAAATTGGTGGGAGCCAATGAACCACTACTCCACCGTCACGGTTCGAGAGCTGCACTGCCTGAGGCGCATATGGCTCAGATGGTTTGGGCTCTGATAACTGGCGGTCCGTGTATTTGCTGCGACCCTGGTCGCTAGATGCAATGACTTCGATCCAGGCGGGTTCAAAGTCATCCAGACCTTGGAGCAAACAGAAATTGATCGAGTCCTCTGGATCGGGATCATTCATACTGCACGTTGACATAAGACGGCCGTCTTCTTGATCAGACCAAGCTCGAGCGGTGTAGGAATCAATGGGGGAACCACCGTCATTGGCTGGAATGGTCCACGTCGCCATGATTGCTTCATCACCCGGAAGCAATGTGACTTCACGCGGTGCCGTTGGATCGTCTTGAGACACCCGCACACCAACTCGGTCGCCAGTCGACACCGAGTCCACGCTCGTCGTGGTGAGTACTTCTAGGTAGTAGAGCTCGCCATTGCGCAAGCCATTAATGGGACAGCCAATACGGTTCTGTGAGCCTGCTTTGGCTTCACCATTTTTCACCTGGCTTGCAGTAACAAGGCATTCACCTTCGAGCGTGCCGCCCGTTGCGGAATCCCATGCCCTGGCCGTGTAAGAAATAATCGGCTTGCGGCCATTGTCATTGGGTGGTTGCCATGAAACCCGGATTCCTTTTTCCACCGGAGTTCCAGCGACCGCATTCACTTGGCCAGGCGGGTCATAGAGGATGACGCGCACCCTTGGTGTGGAAGGTTGACCTGAGCCTTCGCCTGTTACTGCATACACATCGACATAGACAGGTGCATCTTCAAGGTCCTTTATCGTGCAAATATCTCCGCTGGTTTGGCACTGGCCCTTGACCACGCCCCCCGAGACGGCCGAGTGAGCTTTGGCAACATAGTTGGTAATCGGCAAACCACCGTCTGAAACTGGAACCTGCCAGTTGACAACAACGTCTCCACCCACTTGCACTGCTATCACTGATCGCGGCACCTCAGGCCCTGTCGCGGTGATCACCTCAACTCGCGGTGAGGATGGCGTTCCCTGGACTAAGACATTCGAACCAATTACATCGACGTAATAAGTCGTGCCATTGGGCAACGGACCCAAATGACAGGTGAGTTTGGAGGTCAGCGGTTGACACGTGGCAATCGGTTCTCCACCAGTTTCCGAGAGATACCCGCGAGCCGTATAGGTCACCGGCCTCAAGACACCCAAAGATGAAGCCGCGGACCATGTCACTTCGGCGTAGCCATTCCCCCGAACAACCTTCACCGACCTCGGTGATGTGGGAGATGATGGATTGCTAGCGGTAACGCGGCCCGAGGCCGAACCGCTGAGACTTGCTTCATTCGTGGCTACGACGGACAGGTAATACGTCACGGAATTGGACAGACCCGTCATGCTGCACTCCGTGCCACTCGTTGAACACGATGCAACCGCGGTGCCCCCAGAATCCGAGGTGTACGCGCTCGCGGTGTAACTAGAAATATCTGCTCCGCCATCGGAACTCGGCGCCGACCACTCCACCCTGATGGTTCCATCGGTTCGCGAGGCTGACACATCTTGTGGCGCCCCTGGGGCAGCCACCGAAGGTATCCCCGTGATTGATGAAGCAACAGTAATTCCCTCTGAATTTACTGCGCCAACGTTAACGCTGTACGTGACCCCGTTCGTCAGACCAGTGAGCACGCAACTCGTAGTGGTTGACGCGCACGATGCCACCTCTGTCACACCTGCGACTGCGGCGACGATGTACGAAAGTGCGCCTGTTGCCGCATCCCAAGAAACGGCAAGTGACTGATTTCTCGCCTCGGCGGTGACATTGGCGGGTGTTCCTGGAGCCGCGGCCTGCGCAGCTGTCACGGTCAACGAAAGACCCACAATGAACATGCAGATGGCCACTAAGAAGGCGAGAAACCTAGATCTACCAGTCACTAGAGGCTCCGCCTAATCCCATACATGTGGCATAGCCTGCCACACAAGGTTGCGCCACCGATAGCGTAATTTTACGGTACTTGGAACCGTCTCGCGAATGAAAACTGTCGGTGCATCACGAGGGTTCGAAAAGTGGAGCTGAGGGGATTCGAACCCCTGGCCTTCTCATTGCGAACGAGACGCGCTACCAACTGCGCCACAGCCCCTAACGGGGTGAAACACTAGCAGCGAAAGGCTTATTCGTTGACCGCGCGAGCCTGATAGGGGGCGTTGGCTCGGATGATGGGGATTTCAGCGGTGGAGTCGGCATAGTTAGCAACCGGATTACGCACCAAATTCTCTGCCTTTACTGCTGGACGTTGCATTGTTCGCGCTGCTTCCATCATGGCTTCACCTGACCAGTCGCCATCGCGCTCAATATTGCGAGGTACGGCCGTGGCCCGTGGTGCGCTTACATAGCTGGGAAGTGTCTGAGGCACCGCATCCCACGAGTCGTCCTCTTCCCATGGGTCCCAAGCGGCGAACTCCTCCAGTTCAGACAGCTGGTTCTCGGCACGCTCGTGCGCAGGCATGGGTTCTGCACGCTTGGTCCGGCGGGCATCCTGTGTGCGAGTGGGAACACTCTCAAGACGTGGTGAACGGGCTGACTTGGATGTGCGCTGAGACGCGGTCATGGCAGATGCAACAACAAAAGCACCCAATAGGAGGGCAAAAACTACGGGGATTGCAATGAGAACGAACCCGAGAATGGATCCCACAAGAGTCAGGAAGACCAGCCCCGTGAGTGCGCCCAACACCATGGTTCGTCGCTTGGCTGCCACGACGCTTGCGTGACTGCGGCCCAACTTCGAATTTCGTGATCCCATGATGCTCTCCCCAGATTGTGATTCGCGGTGTGATGCGCGGTGTGACGCTTGACGTGCCTTCTCTTCAGCGGCTCCACGGTCACCAAGTGACTTCATGGCAGAGCTAAATCGGGCAGTCGATCGGACTTCGCTGACCTGATCGTGTCTCTTGAGCCAGATTGGAATGAGAACAGCAGCCCACAGAGCGATGATCGCTACGTAGATCAAACCTGTCACATGCGCAACGTTAGAACTCGCAAGTGAATTCCTTTAGCATTGCGCGCTTTTAGCCCGGCGTGTCGCGAAAGCGCACATAAGACACATGATCGCGCCAGTCGCCATCAATGTGCAGATAGCGCGGCCGAAATGACTCTTCCGTGTAGCCGCATTTCTCTGCAACGGCTCGAGATGGCAGGTTTTCTGGGCGAATGTTGATCTCAATGCGATGCATTTTCATGACATCAAAACAATAATCCGTGGCTAATCCAACCGATCTGGACATGAGTCCACGACCCGCAACGGCCTGATCGATCCAATATCCAAAAAAACAACCCCGAGATGAGCCACCCCAGATACCTCCTGCCGTTAATTGTCCAACGAATGAACCTTCGAACTCAATCGCAAAAGGCAATGCGCGCCCCTCGCGCGCTTCCCGTTACATGATGCGGACCATGGACCAAAAAGAAGGGGGGCGGAAACCCTGACTTTTACCTTCGGGGGGCAAGGTGGCATCCCACGGGCTCAACCAATCACCATTTCGACGACGAACTTCTCTCCATGCGCTCCTGTCGGAATAGCGCAGGGGCCGCAAAATGAGATCGCCATCGGTTAAAACGACTGGCCAAAAACCTGTGATGGTCACGTTTGCTCGCGCGAAGATGCGCAGAAAACTTTCAGCCATTCGGTGAGTTCAGGGCCGATATCTTCGCGCTCACTCGCGAGTTGGATTACGGCCTGCAAGTAGCTGAGTTTGTCACCCGTGTCATAACGCCTACCCTCAAACACCACTCCCCGAACACCGCCGCCTTGTTCGGTCGGCATGGTGGCAAGTACGCGTAGGGCATCGGTTAGTTGAATCTCTCCCCCGCGGCCAGGTTCCGTTTCAGCGAGCACCGAATACACGGCGGGATCAAGGATGTAACGACCGATGATTGCGTAATTACTGGGTGCGTCAGCGACATCAGGTTTTTCCACCAGATCGGTTACCACGAGTGAATTGGAACTGCCAGAACTAGCGGAAATGCTGTCTTCTTCTACGGCAACGCAGCCGTAGAGCGAAATGGTTTCACTCGGAACCTGCATGAGACAAAGAACTGAGCCGCCAAACTGGTTTCGAATCTCAATCATTCGATCAAGAATTGGATCGCGGGGATCAATAAGGTCATCACCCAAAAGAACGGCAAAGGGTTCATCGCCCACATGGTTCTGAGACATGAGAACCGCATGGCCTAAACCGAGGGGATCTCCCTGTCGAACGTAATGGATGCGGGCAAGGTCGCTGGAATGGCGTACCTGCTCAAGGCGTTCGACGTCATTTTTGGCTTCGAGCACCTGTTCAAGTTCGAGATTCTTGTCAAAATGATCTTCCAGTGGTCGCTTGCTGCGACCCGTTATAAAGAGTACGTCTTCGAGCCCAGCGGCAACAGCTTCCTCGACCACGTATTGTATTGCTGGTTTGTCCACGACGGGGAGCATCTCTTTGGGAGTTGCCTTAGTCGCGGGGAGAAAGCGGGTTCCCAGACCCGCGGCCGGGATCACGGCCTTGCGGACTCCACCAGCAGAACTCATGGGAAGACCTTACGGCACTTTGTGGGCCGGCTTAAGGCACTATATATATGTGTCCGAAATCAACGGCTCCCAAATAAGAACGTCAGCCATCCCAGCGACTGGCAATCCTGGCCCATCTGGCCCATCTGGCCTCGAGATTGTCCGCGCCAAGAGGGAACTGCGTGAACGCCTTCGGGCACAGCGTCGCACTCGCTCTGGATCTGATGTATTTGACTCCCAGAACTCACAGGTCGAATCGCGAATGGTCGAGCACCTCATGGACGTCATCGCGACATTGCCTGCTGGCCCGGTTGCCTGCTATCTGTCCGTGCCGACAGAGCCACCCACGGATTTATTGCGCGAGCAATTGCGAGCGCAGGGGTACCAGCCTCTGATTCCGCGAATTGATGGCACGCAATTGCAATGGGCAATGGATCTCCCCGACACAACGTGGGATATCAATCAATTCGGCATTGCTGAGCCAACAAATAACTTTGTTCCCGATCAATCGGAAGTGCTGGCGCAGTGTGTCGCCATTATTATTCCTGCGCAGGCGATTGATTCGAACGGGATGCGCCTTGGTCAAGGCAAAGGTTTTTATGACCGCGCTTTAGAGACCGTGGTGCACAACCCAGTGCGACCGCTGTTTATCGGGTACGTATTTGACAATGAACACATCGATCACGTGCCCCACGAGGCTCACGATATTCCGGTTGATGTGAGTGTCACGGAATGCGCGGTGCGCTGGTTTTCGACTCCAGATTGACCAGCATTACCAGATTGACCAGCATTAACTGCCAACCATCCAGCCGATCCACGCCAAGACCATCGCGGTCACCAAACTGAGAAGCACCGCACCGACTACCCACAGGCTCGCCATTGCCGTCCCCGCACTTTTTCTGCGATAAAACTCGAACGAAATTGCATGGGCCCAACCTGAGAACGTGGTCAGCGAACCGGCAAGACCCGTGAGTAGGAAAACTCGCATATTTCCATCAGTGGTTGCCAGAACAATTCCACCGAATAGAGAGCCGATCGAGTTAATAATAAAAATCGCGACCGGGAAGTGAATCATGTGAACACGATGGTGAAGTTGGCGTTCAACAGACGCACGAATCACTGAGCCAATTACCGCACCGAGAACGACCGCAAAAATCGTCATCATGCGCGGGTCGCCCTATTCGTGACCACTTTTCCCAGACGCTCTCCAACAAACACCAACGCGATGCCACCGATGAATGTCACAGTGAGGTAGGAGGCGGCACTGAACCAGGCTCCAGATTCCAGGAGCCCCACGCTGTCGAGCGCCAAGGCTGAGAACGTGGTGAAACCACCCAAGAAACCTGTGATGAAAAGCGGATGGGCAAAGTGACCGGTCCCCTGCCCGGAGCCATCAATGAGTAGTG
>Ga0181606_10000272_pt1 | contig 42219 bp, 41 predicted proteins | sample 041ome_10_FD_132994 | JGI IMG/M metagenome (GOLD analysis project Ga0181606, IMG submission 132994) | Coastal salt marsh microbial communities from the Groves Creek Marsh, Skidaway Island, Georgia - 041412US metaG (megahit assembly) | ecosystem: Environmental > Aquatic > Marine > Intertidal... | reverse complement strand
TACGCTGCTGCATCAACATCCGTTCGGTATCGCGTGCAGACATAGACTGTCCCGGAGGAGTGTACTGGTCGGGTCGTGCGCTTGTGCCTAGCGGAGAGAAGTTGGGGTTGAACGTACGGTCTTGAGCGATGACGGGCCCACCGAAGGCGGGGTCGATGGCGGCCTGAGCCTGAGCGGCATGTAAGGAATAGAATGGACTTCACCCTCCCCCCCGAGATCGAAGACTACCGCGCCCGGATCCGTACGTTCGTCGATACCCATATCATCCCGCTCGAAGCGGACCGGGCCAATTACGACGAGCATGAGAACATCCGGCCCGACGTGCTGGAAACCGTGCGCGCCAAGGTCAAGGATGCGGGGCTCTGGGCGCTGCAGATGCCGAAGGAACGCGGCGGTCAGGGATTGAACGTGGCGGGGATCACACCCTGCTACGAGGAAATGAACCGGTCGATCTTCGGGCCGGTCTGTTTCAATTGCGCCGCCCCGGATGACGGCAACATGACCGTTATGAACAAGGTCGCGACCGACGCCCAGAAAGAACGCTGGCTGCAGCCGATCATCGACGGCAAGGTCCGGTCGTCTTTCGTGATGACCGAACCGGCGCCCGGATCCGGGTCCGATCCATCGGCGATGATGACCACGGCTGAAAAAAAGGGCGACAACTGGATCGTCAATGGCCGGAAATGGTTCATCACCGGGGCCGGCGAGGCACAGCATTTCATTCTGATTGCGCGCACATCGGACGACACCCGCAAGGGCCTTTCCGCTTTCCTGTTCGATGCCGACCAGCCCGGCTGGGAAATCCTCCGCCGTATCCCGATCATGGGGCCCGAAGAGCATGGCGGCCATTGCGAGCTCAGCTTCGACGGTCTGGAGATCCCGGACTCAAACCGGCTGATGGAGGTCGGCGACGGGCTGAAACTGACGCAGATACGTCTCGGCACCGCGCGGCTGACCCATTGCATGCGCTGGACCGGCATGGCCAAGCGGGCACTTGAAGAAACCTTCGATTATGTCCGCGAACGCAAGGCGTTCGGCGATACACTGGCCGACCATGAAGGCGTGCAGTGGCTGCTCGGCGAATCGGCCATGCAGATCGAGATCGGCCGCCTGTTGACCATGCGCGCGGCGGTCAAGCTCGATGCAGGGGACTTCGCCCGCAAAGAGGTCTCTATGGCAAAGGTCATGGTGTCGGAAACACTGCACAAGGCGATCGACACCGCCATTCAACTCCGCGGTGCCCGCGGCTATTCGAAGGATACGCCGCTTGAATGGATGTACCGCTATGCCCGCCAGGCCCGCCTGGTGGACGGATCATCTGAAACCCATAAAATGGTGCTGTCGCGCCACCTGCTGAGCGAAGGTATCGATTTCTGGAGCTGGGACTGACATGCCTCTTGGCCCGTTCATCCGCGATGCCGCCGGCGCAGACAGCGTCACGATAGAAGACGGAGACCTGCTGACCGGCGGGGCAATACAGGAAAACCGCGCCTTGACGGTCATCGTCCATGGCGGCGCTTTCGACGGCAGGCATGACCTGGTTCTGCGGGCGGAAGCAGCGGCCACGATTTCCGAAAGCCGGCCACTCGATCAGCAATTCGCGCTTCTCAATGCGGCTCAGGCGGCGGGCGTAACCGTGCCCCGACCGCTCTGGCATTGCGGAGATACAAGCGTGGCGGGCAAGCCATTTTATCTGATGGAACGCATTTCCGGCTCGGCACTCGGCAACCGCATAACGCGCGCGGGCGCACAACCGGCCCTTGCTGAAACGCTGGCGCGGGAACTTTCCCGTATTCATGCGATTCAACCGCCACAGGCAGAGCTCGGCTTTCTCGGGACCATCCGCAGCACTCCGGCGGTGGACGCCATCGCGACCTACCGCGCCTATCTCGATGAAATGCCGGAACCGCACCCGGTGCTGGAATGGACCCTGCGCTGGCTTGAAACCAACGCGCCCGTGATGGGCGAGACGGTTCTCTGTCATCGCGATTTCCGGACCGGGAATTACATGGTCGATGAAGGCGAACTGACCGGCGTTCTCGATTGGGAATTTGCCGGCTGGGGTGACCCGCACGAAGATATTGCCTGGTTCTGCGCCCGCTGCTGGCGTTTCGCGGGACCACGTCTCGAAGCCGGCGGGATCGCGGATCGGCAGACCTTCTATCGCGCCTACGAACAGGCATCCGGGCGCAGCGTCGATCCCGGGCTCGTACATTTCTGGGAAACCATGGCGCATGTGCGCTGGGCCGTGATCGCGCTCCAACAGGCGATGCGGCACAGGTCCGGGGACGAGTTCAGCCTCGAACTGGCCCTGATCGGACGGCGTATCGCAGAGATCGAACACGAATGCCTGAACCTGACGGGAGCCCTGTCATGAGAAACCGGCCCGACGCCCGGGAACTGCTGGATGCTGCCGAGCGCACGTTGTCCGGTGAGGTTGCGCCCGATCTGTCCAACCGCCAGCGCTATAATGTGGCGCTGATCGCATCCGCCCTCGGTATTGCGGGTCGGGAACTCGACGGCGGTCCGATGGCATGGCCGGAGGAACTGGCGGCGCTGAAAGAACTGTATGGCGCCGACGGCCTGGAATCGGACGAAAAAGCGCTTCACCGGCTGAACCGCAAATTTGCGGCCGACCTGCGAGCAGGCGTTTATGACGCACCCGGCAAAGAGCGCAAAGCCGCCGCAAAGCTGTTGCGCGGCGACGTGCTTGCCCGCCTCGCGGAAGATAGCCCGCGCTATTCAAAATAAGGCGCTTCAACGGAATCCCCGCCGCTTTGACGTGCACCAAGTCTGACCTATCTTTAACCGATACGCAGAATGACGGAGGCCACCATGAAATTCACATCCCTTATGTCTCTCGCCGCCGGCGCGGCGCTGATGATCACCCTTCCCCAAACGGTGTCGGCAACCCCGGATACCGGAAAGCCCGCCCCCGTGTTCAGTGGCACCGACAGCCGCGGAAAACCTGTCACGCTTGGCGATTTCAAGGGCAAAACGGTGGTGCTGGAATGGACCAACCATGACTGCCCGTATGTCCGGAAGCATTACAGCGTCGGCAACATGCAGGCCATCCAACGCGATGCTGCGAAAGACGGGGTTGTCTGGCTGCAGGTGATTTCATCGGCCCCGGGGCTTGAAGGCCATGTCGACGGCAAGCAGGCAGATGCCCTGAACGCACAGCGCAAGGCCGTGCCGACAGGTGTGCTGCTGGATCCCGAAGGTAAAATAGGACGCCAGTTTGCCGCCCGCCACACACCGACCATGGCGATTATCGATGGCACAGGGCAGCTCGCCTATTACGGCGCCATCGATGACAATTCGAACTGGCACCCGGATTCGATCAAGGGGGCGCGGAACCATGTCCGTACCGCCCTCGCGGATATCAAAGCCGGGCGCGCGGTCAGCGTGGCGAAAACCCGCGCCTATGGCTGCAGCATCAAATACATGAACTAGACATCCGATGAGCCGGCGGAAAAGCATACACATAGACGGGTTCGCGCATAAGAACCCCATCCCCAATGCGTCGGTGATCGGCAATATGCTGGTCACCGGTGTCATCATGGGCCGCGACACGCGGAGCGAGGCCATTCCGGACACCATCGAAGCACAATGCGCGATCATGTTCGCTCACGTACGCGATATCGTCGAAGCGGCTGGCGGCACGACGAACGACATCATCAAGATGAACGTCTGGCTGAAAGATCCATCGGACCGGTCGGCGCTGAACACCGAATGGACGACAATGTTCCCCGATGCCGGGAGCCGCCCCGCACGTCATGCATTCACGCTGGAAGGCGAGTCCATCGTGATGATTCAATGCGATTTCATGGCGGTGCTTGACGGCTGACCAGTCGCGGGCACGCCGATCATTCCATAACCGGCGTCTTTTATGCCGAAAGTTAGCTTCGACTAACTTTTATAGCCTTGCTTTATATTATTAGCGCTTGCGAAAACACGTCGTCAGTTTAAAATCTGAGTGACTGCGGGAAACACCGCGGCACAATCGGTGGGACGGATGACAAGAGTTTTCGGGATCAGATTGACAGGTGCGTGCGCCGCACTCGTCCTGTTCGCGGCATTGGCCGCCCTTCCCGCTCACGCCCGCAAAAACGTCGTCACCACCATCGCGCAGATTGGCCAGCCACTGGCGGAAATCACCGCCGGCAAGGCAGACATCGTCACCCTGATGGGGAACGGCGTCGATCCGCATCTGTACCGGCTGACCAGATCCGATGTCGCAAAGATCAATCGCGCCGATATTATCTTCTATAACGGCCTCCATCTCGAAGCACAGATGCTCGACATGCTGGCCCGGTTCGCGGCACGGAAACCGGTCATCGGCATTGCCGATACCCTGACCGGCAGGAACCTGCTGCCCGGCGACGGCAAGACCCGTGATCCCCATATCTGGATGGACCCCGCATTATGGGAATACGCCCTGCGCTCGGCCGTCGACGCCCTGATACGCCACGATCCGGAAAACGCCGCGACATACCGGACCAACGCCGCTGCTTATTTCGAAAAACTCAGGGCACTTGACGATCGTGCCCGGTCGGCAATCGCCACGATTCCGGCAGAATCGCGCGCCCTGGTGACGGCACATGATGCATTCGGCTATTTCGGACGGGCCTACTCGATCGACGTCCTTGCCATTCAGGGCCTGAGTACGGAAAGCGAGGCCGGGATACGCAAGATTGAAATGCTGGTAGATACGCTCGTAAAACGCCGGATTTCGGCTGTTTTTGTTGAAACAACGGTATCGACCCGCAATGTTCGCGCCCTTATCGAAGGCGCCGCCGCGCGGCGCCACAACGTCCGCATCGGCGGCTCTCTGTATTCGGACGCGATGGGCGCCGGGGGCGGATATACCGGGACCTATCTCGGCATGTTCGACCACAACGTGACCACGATCGTCCGCGCACTCGGCGGCAAGGTGCCGGCAGTCGGCATTGGCGGTCAGCTGGCACAGGGGGCCGACTGAGCGATGAGCCCTCCCCGCCTGATTCCGTTCGAAAGCAGACAGCCGCGCAATTACACCGCGCCGTCACCCCTGTCGATCCGCGGTCTTTCCGTCGCCTATGACGACAAGCCCGCCGTCTGGGACCTCGATTACGACGCGCCGGACCGCGGCCTGATCGCCGTCATCGGGCCGAACGGTGCAGGCAAATCGACCATGATCAAGGCCATGCTCGGACTTGTTCCCGCCCTTGCCGGTGATGTCCGCATTTTCGGCAGCAAACTCCGCCAGGCACGACGGCGGATCGCGTATATCCCGCAGCGCACAAGCGTGGACTGGGATTTCCCGGCATCGGCCGAGGACGTTGTCGCCATGGGCCTGTACGGCGAGATAGGCTGGTGCCGTCCCGTGCGCCGCCGTCACCGCGACGCCGCCCGCGACTATCTCGACCGGGTCGGCATGGCCGATTTTGCAGGCCGCCAGATCGGCCAGCTTTCCGGCGGACAGCAGCAGCGGGTTTTCCTTGCCCGTGCGCTTGCCCAGAAAGCCGATCTCTACCTGATGGATGAGCCGTTCGCCGGGGTCGATGCCGCGACCGAACGCGCAATCGTCAATGTGATGCGCGGGGTTCGCGATGCGGGTGCCACTGTATTGTGTGTTCATCACGACCTGCAGACGGTGGCAGACTATTTCGATCACGCCCTGATCCTGAACGTCCGCGCGATCGCGCAGGGAACCGTCAAGGACGTGCTGACCGAAGATGTTCTCCAACGCGCCTATGGCGGGCGCCTGGCAGAAACCGAAATCCGGGCCATCGCCCGCTCCGCTTGAATCCGATGTCGGAAGAGCTCTATGCCGTCCTGACCTTTCAGGCCGGGTACAACACGTCCATCGTTCTCGCAGGCGTAATTGCGCTGGGCATAGGCGGCGGTGTGATCGGTGTCTTTTCGTTCCTGCGCAAACGTGCGCTGATCTCGGATGCGATCAGCCACGCCACCCTGCCCGGTATCGCCATCGCCTTTCTGATCGGCATCGCGCTTGGCGGCACAGGACGGAACCTTGCCCTACTGATGGCGGGCGCGGCGACAACCGGTGTGCTTGGCGTGCTCTGTGTTCAATGGATCCGGGACTACACCCGCCTGCCGGAAGACACGGCAATCGGCACGGTCCTCAGCGTTTTCTTCGGGCTCGGCATCGTACTGCTCAGCCATATCCAGACCCTGGAGGCAGCGGGCCAGGCGGGGCTGAACAGTTTCCTGCTCGGCTCCACCGCGGCCCTGACCGCCGGGGAAGCGCAACTCATCGGCGGGGCATCGCTATTAACAATCCTGATCGCCCTGCTGCTGCTGAAGGAATTCGGCGCAGTCGCGTTCGATGAAGGATTTGCCGCGGCGCAGGGCTGGCGTATCGCCCGGCTTGATCTCGCGATGATCGGCCTGTTACTGGCCATCGTTGCCATCGGACTCAAGACCGTCGGTCTGGTGCTGATCATTGCACTGGTCATCATTCCCCCGGCATCCGCCCGGTTCTGGACCGAGAAACTGGGCCGCCTGGTTGCCCTGTCAGGCCTCTTTGGCGGCCTGGCAGGATGGACCGGCGGCAGCCTGTCCGCCCTGTTGCCCGACATGCCCGCCGGCGCCGTAATCGTGCTGGCCGCCGCCACGATCTTTGCGTTCAGCCTGATGTTTGCGCCACGGCGCGGCGTGATCGGATGGGCAGTCCAGCGTTTGAAGATGCGCCTTCGCGCTGCATCGGTGCGTGGCCTGCTCGCCATGGCGGATGGATACCTGCCGCCGGATGGCCTGTCCTACCAGGTGATCCGGCTGCGCGGCTATATTGACGGAGATGCCCGGATTACCGAAAGCGGCAGAAGGGCCGCGGCGAAAATGCGCCGCCAGGACCGCCTGTGGCAAACCTATCGAACCCGACACCCTGATGCAGCGCTGGCCTTCAATCCGCTTTCCGGGCTGCGCATCGAAGACGTGCTTTCCGCCGATATCATCGCCGCGCTGGAGGGCCCGGCCAGATGACAGCCGCGGATTTCCTGTCCATCGACCTGCCGGCAATCCTTGTCGCGGTCCTGTCTGCGACGAGTTGCGGGTTACTGGGCAATTTCCTCGTGCTGCGCCGCCAGGCGTTGATCGGGGATGCGATCTCCCATGTTGCGCTGCCCGGGATCGTCGCCGGGTTTCTGATCGCCGGGACCATCGCGACCCTGCCGCTGATGCTGGGCGCGATGGCCGCCGCCGTCGTCGCCGCCGGGCTGATCGAAATCATTCGCCGTGCAGGGCGACTGGAATCCGGCGCAGCAATGGGGGTCGTGTTCACCACCATGTTCGCGATCGGGATTGTTCTGCTCGAACAGACGGGCGCCGCGAACGCGCATATCGACGCCGAACACGCGCTTTACGGAAACCTGGAATCGACGTTGTGGCTCGGTGTCACCGGCTGGGACGATGCGCTGACCTGGGACGCGCTGTCACAACTGCCGCGCCAGCTGATCACGCTCGCAGGCGTCACGATCGCCATCGCCGCCACCATCACCGCGTTTTACAAGGAACTGAAGGTATCGACGTTCGACCCCGGCCTTGCGGCCAGCCTTGGCCTGCCGGTGAAGACAATCTCAACTGCCCTCATCATCGTCGTCGCCCTGGCAGCCGTCGCCGCCTTCGAGGCCGTGGGCTCCATCCTGGTGATCGCGATGTTTATCTGTCCGGCAGCGACAGCAAGAATGCTGACCGACAGCCTGTCGCGCCAGCTCTGGCTGAGCGTACTGGTCGCCACGATTGCCGGCGTCGGCGGATATGTGCTCGCGGCGTTCGGCCCGCAGCTATGGGGCGATGCGGATTCGCTGAGTGCGGCGGGTATGATCGCTGTTGTCGCCGGATTACTGCAAACCGCTGCCATGATCGCCGCCCCGCGATACGGCATCCTGTCCCGCGCGATCCGCCGCCGGACCGGACGATTAGACCTGCCCGCCTGATCGCCTGTATATTGCCGGCATGACAGGACCTCTTCACGGCTTTCGCATCATCGACATTACATCGATGGTATCCGGCCCTTCGGCGACAATGATGCTCGCCGATCAGGGCGCAGACGTTATCAAGGTTGAAAACCCGGGCACCGGCGGCGATCAGACACGCGCCTCGGCCAACAAGCAGAACGGGTTTTCGGCCAATTTCATCAATAACAACAGAAACAAGCGCTCGGTCGCCCTGAACCTGAAAGACCCGGCGTCAAAGCAGGCCTTGCTGAAGCTGTGCGAAGGCGCGGATGTGTTTATCCAGAATTTCCGCCCCGGCGTGGTCGATCGTATTGGCATCGGCGAAGCGGATATCCGCGCCATTGCCCCCAATATTGTTTACGTCTCGATCAGCGGGTTTGGCGAAACAGGCCCCTATGCAGGCAAACCGGTCTACGATCCGCTGATCCAGGCGCTTTCCGGGCTGGCGACGGTGCAGGCCGGATCGGATGCAGAACGCCCGCGGCTGGTCCGCACCATCCTGCCCGACAAACTGACGGGCATTGTCGCGGCGCAGGCCATCACGGCGGCTCTGCTTTCCCGCGCCCGGACCGGCGAAGGCCAGCATATCCGCCTGTCGATGCTGGATGCGATTATCGCGTTCCTGTGGGGCTCCGACATGGGCAGCCAGACTTTCATCGACAGCCCGTTCCCGCAGCAGAATGCGGCAAGCTTCATCGACCTGATATACGAGACCGCCAACGGTCATATCAGCGTCGCGGTCCAGAGCAACAAGGAATGGGCCGCCCTGAGCCGTGCCTTCGGGATGCCGGAGCTTCTGGAAGACCCGCGTTTCGCGACCCCCGCACTGCGCCAGGAAAACATCGATGCGCGGCTGACCCTGACCCAGGACGTCCTGCGAACACGCCCGGCGGCGGAATGGATCGCCCTGCTCGAAGCGGAGGACGTTCCCTGCGCACCTGTATTGACCCGCACCGATGCGATCAATCACCCACAGGTCGTCGCCAACGAAATCGTGTTGGAGACAATCCATCATCTCGCCGGCGGCGTCCGCCAGGCGCGACCGGCAGCGCGGTTTTCGGGCACGCCCGCGGAACACCGTCGCGGCGGCCCGGCCATGGGCGAACATACCTCGGAAGTTCTCGGCGAAATCGGCTATACGGCGGATGAAATCGCCGCCCTGACGGGCATGAAAAAGGATGCGGCAGAATGATCGATTTCTATTACTGGCCGACGCCGAACGGATGGAAAGTGTCGATCATGCTGGAAGAATGCGACATCGATTACCGCATGATTCCGCTGAACATCTCGAAAGGGGAACAATTCGCCCCCGACTTCCTGACGATCAGCCCGAATAACCGGATGCCGGCCATTATCGATCACGACCCACCGGCGGAATATGATGGAAAGCCCGTCAAGATATTCGAATCCGGTGCCATCCTGCTGCATCTGGCGCGGAAGACAGGCAGGTTCATGGCGACCGACCCGGTCGGCGAAAAGGAAACGATGGAATGGCTGTTCTGGCAGGTCGGCAATCTGGGTCCCATGGCCGGGCAAATCAGTCATTTCGTCAATTACGCGCAGGGCGAGCACGATTATTCAAAGACCCGCTATGCAAATGAATATAACCGCTGCATCGGCGTCCTGGAGCGCCGCCTGACCGACCGCGAATGGCTGGCGGGCGATGCGTATTCCATCGCCGACATGGCGAGCTGGCCGTGGATACTGATTTCGAAACCGCTCGGCCAGTCACTCGACGATTTCCCGAATGTGTCGCGCTGGCGCAAGGCCATCAAGGACCGGCCCGCCGTCCAGAAAGGCGTCGATCTCGGCAAGGACCTGCGCCGCAGTGCGCCGCCGACCGATGAAGAACGCGAATTGCTGTATCACCAGACAGCGAAATCGACCGCGGCGATGGCAGAACGCGACACCTGAACGGCCATGAAACGCCCATGAAACGTCTTGCACAGATTGCCGTGCCCGCTGCCCTGATGCTGGCGACGGGGCTGACTGCGATGCCTGCCCATGCCTATGTGGACGCGGATGCATCCTATGGGATGGCGCTCCGTCATCACCATCCGACGGATGGCAGCGCCCGGAACTACCGGTTGGCGATGCTGTTATATTGCCGTGCCGACACGGACGGTCATGCCAATTCCGCCTATGCGATCGGGCTGCTCTATGCAGGCGGGCACGGGTTCAAGCAGAACCAGGCCCGCGCCTATGCCTGGTTCAAACGGGCGGCGGCACTCGGGCATCCGGAAGGGGCAACGATGGCCCGGATATTCCGTCAACGTGGCAAGCGAAGCTCGGCGCGCTGCCCGAATGGCTGGGGCCGGACAGCGCGGGCGAAACTTTATGCGCCGCAGGAAATCCGCGCCCTGGTCGCCAAGCTTGCACCCCAGTATGGGCTGGACCCAAAGCTGGTGCTCGCCGTCATCCAGGTTGAATCCGCCTATCAGGCTGACGCCGTATCCTCCGCCAATGCACAGGGACTGATGCAGCTTATCCCGGCCACCGCGACACGGTTCGGCGTGCGGGACGCCTTCAACCCGGTCGACAATATTCACGGCGGGATGCGTTACCTGCGCTGGCTGCTGAAGCGGTTCAAGGTCGATGTGACGAAAACCGTTGCCTCCTATAATGCGGGCGAAGGCGCGGTCAAGAAATATGGCGGTGTTCCGCCCTATCGCGAAACGCAGAACTACGTCCGCAAGATCCGCCGCCTGTACACCAAGCTGCGACACCCTATTTAATTTAAGCCGATATGAGTGCGACCGACACGAACCCGACCGATACAGGGAGACACCGAATGCTGCACCGCATCAGCCTGCCCACGCTCTTCATGCTCGCCGCCATCATCACGATGGTGCTCGCCGCGGGCGGCGTGTGGCAGTTCGCCAGGCCGGTGGACGAGATGCTGCGGGCACTCGCCCCGACATGGATCGGCATTGCCGCCGTGTTCTGGGTCCTGTGGCGCCAGCTGCCCCCGGCCGAAAACGGGAGCGCCGCAGTACAGCCCGCAACACGCCGCGCCGCCTCTGCATTCGAGCCTTTACGCCTTGAAGCACGCTACACCGATATATCCCGACTGCCGCTGACATCGCTGGACTACGTGGTCGTCGACACGGAAACCACGGGATCGGACGGCAACATCGACCGTGACGGCGATGCCATCATCCAGATCGGCGCCGTCCGAATTACGGGGGGTAAAATCACCGCAGATGATGCGTTCTCGCGATTGGTCAATCCGGGGCGCGCTATTTCCGCGGGTGCCGACCGGTTCCACGGCATCACCGATGACATGGTGGCGGATGCGCCCGCGATTGAGACGGTTCTTGCCGAATTTCTCGACTATGCCGGCAATGCGGTCCTCGTCGGGCACAACGTCGCCATCGACCTTGCCTTGATGAACGCGGTGGAACGGATCGACAATCCGGTGCTCGACACCATGCTGTTATCGATCGGGGCATTCGACAGTCGCCGCGATCACACGCTTGACGCGCTGGCCTACCATTTCAACGAACCGGTCCGGGACCGTCATTCCGCCCCTGCCGATGCCGCGCTGGCGGCGCGAATATTCCTGCGGCTATTGCCGGAACTAGACCGGGTGGGCGCGCGCCATTTCGGCGACGCCCAGGACCTGTGCGCTCATTCTGCCGAGAAAATCAGCGACCTGGGCCTGTAAACCGGCGCTGCGGATTCTAGCTTGAATGCTTGGCGCTGACCGCGGCAACGAAGGGTGTGATCTCTTCCGGCAGATCATCGATGAACATCTCGCGGAGCCCCATGTCGGCGCACATGCGCAGCTGTTTGGCCGTGGCTTCGGCCATGGTCGGCGGCACACCGATATCGCGCAGGGTTTCGCTGACCTCTTCCATCTCATCGGCACGGCGCGCGGCATGCAGTGCGACCCGGCCGAGGTGGTACCCGGCCTTGCCGCGCCAGTCGAGACCGGGGAAGCTTTCGCCGAGGCTCTCGATCACCTTGTCTTCGACACCTGCCCGATGGGCGGCGGTGAGCGATTCGACCAGAAGCGCTTCAAGCCCCTTTACCATCACGCTGCGGATCATCTTGATCGATGATGCCTGGCCGATCTCGGTACCGACGACCTCGACATCCATACCCAGCGGCGTCATCAGCGCTGCGGCTTTATCCGCCGCTGTCCCGGCAAGGAACATCGGCACGCGGTGACCATGCGGCGGCACATTGGACATCACGGCGGCTTCCACGTAATCGGCGCCGGCCGCATTGACGGAAACAGATGCTTCACGTTTCGCACCCGGAGAGGCCGAATTGATATCGAGGAAAATCTGTCCCGGTTTCATGTGCGGCCCGGTGGCATCGCCCGTCGCCGCGACCTGCTTTGCCGTCACCGCGGAAATCACGATATCGGCGCCGGCGGCGATATCCGCCGGAGACGCCACCGCCGGGATGCCCCGTTCTTCAAGCGCCGTCCGAACGGCCGCCCCCTTGGCCCCGCCACCGTCGGGTGCATCGAACAGGATGTCATAGGCGCCGGAAACAACCGCTCCCTCGCCCTGCAGCCCCCTGGACAGATACTGCCCGGCCTCGCCGAAGCCTATGAAAGCGAATGTCGTGGTCATCTGCTTATCTCCCGTGAAAACCCGGTTGGAGTTCCGCACCCTGAATATGGTGACCCCGAGTGGATTCGAACCACTGACCTACAGATTAGGAATCTGTCGCTCTATCCGGCTGAGCTACGGGGCCGTAGCCGTGATGTAGCCCAATGCAGGCGCAAGATGCAACTTAGCAGTTAAAGACCCGCTGCCGTCAGTTTCCCGACCCGAGCGGGATCGAATAGACGACGCTGAGCACCTCGGTCCCCGGGTTGGTGTCACCGATACTGGCATTCGAGAGATGATAGAACGACAGCCCGAGACGGGTGCGGTTATCGAACCGGTAAGACAGTTCGATACTGGAACGGAATTCGATTTCATGTCCCAGGTCGACGCCATCGCCGTTATCGTAATACCCGGCCGCGAAGCTGGGTGTCAGCACCCAGCGTTTACCGAAGAACACGTCGACCAGAACGCCGCCAAAGCCGTAAAATGCCGAATCCGTGGTCCCCATCGCGCCGATAAAAGGTTTGAATATCCAGATCTTTTTATCGGACCGGTATTCAGCGCGGAATTCCACAGCCTGATCATGATCCTGTACAAGATCGAACGCGCCAACCGAGACGGTCAGGAAATCCGGGTCATCTGCCGCCGCAGAGACAGGTGTCGCCAGAACAGCACACAACGCAAACGTCTTGAAAACTCTTAGTATCGTATTCACTGAACACAGCCCCCTACGCTGATACCCTGCCGGACGAAGCGCTTGATGCCGCCTCTTAACATGCAGTGTAGTTGATTTGTATACACCGTGAAAAGGCATGCCCGCAATTTCCGGCCTTCAACCGGCAAATTTATGCTTCAGACGTTCAGTCGACGTGACCAGCGCCTCGCGCACCCCGGAATCCATCGCCGAATGCCCCGCATCGGGCACGATAATCATTTCCGAGCCCGGCCAGGCGCGGTGCAGCTCATCGGCCGTCGTGATCGGACAGATCATGTCGTAGCGGCCCTGGATAATCGTACACGGCAGATGTGTAATCGCGCCGAGATTATCCAGGAGCTGGTTATCCGACATGAAATTGCCGTTGGTGAAGTAATGGGTCTCGATCCGGGCCAGTGCGTAGGCCATCGATTCCTCGCCGAAGGCAGCAACCGTTTCCGGGCTGGGATGCAGGGTGGAACACGCGCCTTCATAGCGGCTCCAGGCGCGAGCCGCCGGCAGGTGCACCTTCGGGTCCTCGTCGAGGAGACGCCGGTAGAAACTGGCCAGAATATCGCCCCGTTCCTGTTCCGGAAGGACCGATACCAGGTTGCGCCAGGCTTCCGGGAAAACCGTTTTCAACCCATAGAGAAACCAGTCAACCTCGCTCGGCCGGCCAAGGAATATCCCCCGGATCACCAGTCCGAGACAGCGATCCGGGTGGGCCTCTGCATAGGCCAGCGCCAGGGTGCTGCCCCAGGACCCGCCGAATAGCAGGAACTGCTTGATGCCGAGATGTTCACGGAGCGCCTCGATATCGGCGATCAGGTCAGCGGTGGTGTTATCGGTCAGTTCGCCCCGGGGGCTCGAACGCCCGGCGCCCCGCTGATCGTAAATAATAATCCGGTAGGTGCTGGGGTCGAAAAACCGCCGATGCACGGAGGTTGCACCCGCACCGGGACCGCCATGCAGAAAAATCACGGGCAGCCCGCCGGGATGACCGGATTGCTCCCAGTACATCGTGTGAATACCGTCGAGTGCAAGTCTGCCGGTCTCATACGGTTCGATTGACGGGTAGAGTTGATCGCGGAAGCGCCGCTCGATCACGTTGTAAGCTCCGGCTAGAATTAAACCGCCATCGCCCGGGACAGGCGATGGCGGCGGGGTATATTACCGTCGGAAAAGACCGAGGCAAGGGCGAACCGGAATGAACGGATTATTCAACAAGCCTGCTACCGACCGCCGCAGGGCAACGCCCTGTCCCGGGACCGGCTGCCTGCGGGCAATGACCTTTTACATCGGGATCGCGTCACTCGTTGTTCTGATTTCAGGCCCGCCGGATGCCGCCGCCCGGAAGCTTCCGGCGCAAAACCCGGTCGCCGTGAAAACAGCGACCGTGACGGCGGTTGTTGATGGCGATACGGTCCGGCTGAATACCGGCGCGGAAGTCCGGCTGACGGGCATTCAGGCACCAAAACTGCCGCTCGGGCGCAAGGGTTTCCGCCCCTGGCCCCTCGGAGCCGAAGCAAAGACAGTACTCACAGACCTCAGCCGGGACCGCCAGGTCCGTCTGGAATATCCGGGGCAACCCCATGACCGCTGGGGCCGTCTTCTCGCCCAGATGTATGTCGGCAAGACCTGGATTCAGCGGGAGATGCTGCTGCGGGGTCTTGCACGCGTCTATACGTTCCCGGACAACCGCACCCATGCAGCCGCACTCTATGCCGCGGAACGCACGGCCCGCGCGGCGGGCCGGGGTATCTGGGCACTGGACTGGTACCGCATCATCGATGCTGCGGATACCGACCGCCATATCGGCACCTTTCAGCTTGTCGAAGGAACGGTAAAAAGCACAGCCATCGTCCACGGGCGGGGCTATCTGAATTTCGGCGCGGACTGGCGATCCGACTTCACCGTGTCGATCGCCCCCAGACACCTGAAACTGTTTCGCGCGGCGCGTATTGATATAATCGGCATGAAGGATCGACGGTTGCGCGTACGTGGCTGGCTGGTTCGCCGGAACGGTGCCATGATATCCGTGACGCACCCTGAGCAGATTGAAATCCTGACCCAGTGAATCCTAACCCAGTGAGTGAAGCCGTGAAACGTGTCCTGACCCTGATTCCGTCCCTGGCCGCCGCGGGGCTGCTTGCCGCCCTGCTGGCCGGCTGCGCGAAAAACCCCGCCACCGGCGGCACGACCTTTACCGGCGGGCTTTCGCAGGCCGATGAAATCCAGATGGGACGGCAAAACCATCCGAAGATCATCAAGGAATTCGGTGGTGAATACGGAACACCCGAACTGAAACGCTACGTTGACGGTATCGGACAGTTACTGGCCAAAACATCGGAACGATCGGACCTGCAGTTCAAGTTCACGGTGTTGAATTCCGATATCATCAATGCCTTCGCGACCCCCGGCGGTTATGTCTATATCACGCGCGGGCTGATGGCCCTGGCGGATAACGAAGCACAGCTCGCGGGCGTTCTGGCCCATGAAATCGGGCATATCACGGCACTCCATCATGCACGCCGGCACGGACAGTCGCTGCTGGCGAATATCGGCCTCGCGGCGGTCGGCATCCTGGCCGGCAGGCAGGCCGCCCAGGTCGGCCAGTTGGGTGCGGTATCACTGCTCCAGAGTTTTTCACGCGACAACGAATACGAAGCGGACGGTCTTGGCGTGAGATACCTGTCACGCGCCGGCTTCGACCCTGCAGCGATGGCCGGGTTCCTGGCGAAGCTTCGCGCCGATACGCGGCTGACGGCGCTGCGCCGGGGCGAATCACCGGATACGGTCGACCAGTTCAACTATCTGGCGACACATCCGGCGCCGGCCGCCCGCGTCAAACGCGCCACCGCTTTGGCACGCCAGACCAATGTCCGGAACCCGATGACGGCAAAAGATATCTACCTGTCAAAACTGGATGGCCTGCTCTATGGCGGCGATCCCACAGAAGGCTTCATCCGCGGACAGGACTTTCTTCATCCCAAACTGCGCTTTGCCTTTTCGGTGCCGACGGGTTTCCACCTGATGAATTCCAGCAAGGCAGTCCTTGCATTCGGCCCGAACAAATCGCGCATCATTTTTGACCGGGCCAGCAAACCTGCCGATGGATCGATGGAATACTACCTGAGCCGGATCTGGGGCGGCAAAATGCGCCTGCGCGGTCTTGAAACCATTCGCGTCAACGGCCTCGATGCCGCCACGGCAACAACACAGATACGCACCAGTAACGGCACGTTCGATGCCCGGCTCACGGCGTATCGGATCGACACGCAGACCATCTATCGGATGATTTTCCTGACCACCGGGGCGGATACCAAAGGCCTCGCAACAGGCCTCCGGCGGACGACATACAGTTTTCGGACCCTCAGCCCCGCCGAGGCATCCCGCCTGCGTCCGCTCGTGCTCCGCATCATTACCGCCCGCCGGGGGGACACCGTGGAAAGCCTTGCTCGCCGTCTGCCCTATAGCGACTACAAGGTCGAGCGGTTCGAGGTCCTGAACGGCATTTCCCGCAAAGACCGCCTGCGTCCGGGACAGAAACTCAAGCTGGTGGTGACGGCGAACTGACACTGACCGGGATCACGCCGACGAATACCGTCACTTTGCTGCAAGGGGTCGGAAGGCTTACGTTCTTGTTATGACCGATGATCAACTGCCAATGCTGCCCGACACGGAAAAACGCAGACGGATAAAACCGTCCGTGACGACAGCGCTCGTTCTTGGTTTCGGCACGTTGATGCTTGTCGGGATGGTCATGGTTCAGGGCACTACCATGTGGAGCGCGCAGAAAAACACACGCGAGTTACTGGCTGAGAATGCACATTTCGCCGTTTTGTCGCTGGTCAGGGAAACGCGACGACATCTCGCACCCGTCCGGGAACTGACAGAATATATCACCCGGATGATCGATAGCGGCCAAATCGATCTCGACGATCGCAAGACACTTGCGGAAACACTGCTGACAAGCATGGCCGGGACCGACCAGGTTTTCGGGATGGGGTTCATTTACCCGGATGGCAGAATTGTGCGGGTCCAGCGTGGACGGGGGCAGATATCCGATGAATCCCCGAACATCGACCAGTCATTGCTCCGCGCAATCAACGTCGCGCGACAACGATTTCAGCCATACTGGGAACAACCGATCTGGCTTCCGGAAGTTGAGGCCACGATGATTTCGATCCGATCACCGATATGGGAAGGCGATATATTCCGCGGAATGCTTGTAACCGCCGTAACGGTCAACGCGCTGTCCAGGTTTATCGCCAGATCCGGTGCAGTGCCGCTCGCGGATAACCGTTTCGTGCTGTACGGCCGAGACCATGTTCTGGCGCATCGCAACATGGAACGCGGCAAATTCAAACGGCAATCCGATATTCCCCTGCCCGCGCTGCAAGATGTCGGGGACCCGGTTCTTGCCAAACTATGGAGCTCTGAAAACAGGCGCCGGCTGTTCATCGATCTGGACGCACAGACCAGTGGCCACGGCATGAATATCAACGGCGAGAACTATCTTTTTCTATACCGGGAACTGACGGGCTTCGGGCCGGAACCCTTCACGGTGGGTATCTATGCAGGGCCCGAAGACGGGCTCGGCGACGAGTTCCGGCGTCTCCTGCGCGCCGGCATCGCAGGTATCGTTGTCATCCTGATCTGCGTTGTGTCCGCTATATACCTGGGGCGCCGGATAAGCGCGCCTATCCGGGCGCTGGCCGCCGGGTCGGCATCTATCGCAGAACTGGATATGAACCACATTGCCCGGCTCAAACCGAGCCGCCTGAGAGAGCTTGATGAAGCAGCGGATGCTTTCAATCGCATGACAACGGGCCTGCGCTGGTTCGAGACCTATGTGCCTCAGCAGCTGGTGCGCCGCTTGATGGCGCGAGAGACTCCGTTCGAATCAGAAAACCGCGCAATCACGGTGATGTTTACCGATATCGTCGGCTTCTCAACGTTGTCGGAGCACATGCCCGCTGCAGAAACGGCCGCCATGCTGAATGAACACTTCGCTATCCTCGTAGACTGTATCGAAGCCGAAGGTGGTACTGTCGACAAGTATATCGGTGATTCCGTCATGGCCTTCTGGGAGCCCGACGACACCGGCGTGAATGTTGACCGCGTAATCCGCGCGGCACGGCAGATACGTCGCCGCGTGACGGAAGACAATTCAACCCGCCGGCTCACAAATCGCGTCGCGCCCTGCGTCCGTATCGGTATTCATACGGGAGATGCGCTCGTCGGAAATATCGGGGCGCCGGGGCGCATCAATTACACACTGGTGGGCGATGCGGTGAACGTCGCGGCCCGGCTCGAACAACTGTCCAAATCAATCGGACAGGCAAGCGACGCCAAAATACTCATCAGCGATGCGACAGCGGCACTCGCCGAAGATCGCAACGGCCTGGTCTCTGTCGGCACACACGAAATCCGCGGGCGTGACGGCACTATCGGTGTGTGGTCGCTGGACGAAAACTACGGCACATAAAAAAAGCCCGTCACAAGGACGGGCTTTTTCCAAAATGCGTCTGGATCCTATGCGCCGCTCAGCACGGTCTCCAACTTTTCAGTTGCCGCATCGACATCCAGTTTTTCGACGAGAGCATATTCATTGACCAGCCTCTCAAGCGCAGCCTCGTACATCTGTCGCTCACTGTAAGACTGCTCCGGCTGCCCGGGGGCACGATAAAGATCGCGGACCACTTCGGCGATCGCCACCGGATCTCCGCTATTTATCTTGGCTTCATATTCCTGGGCGCGACGGCTCCACATCGTCCGTTTTGACCGCGCACGGCCCTTCAGCGTACCGATCACGGCCATCATCTTGTCTTCGGAGCTGATCTTGCGCAAACCGGAATCAGCAACTTTGTCGACGGGGACACGCAGCGTCATCTTTTCTGATTCAAACAGGATAACGAAAAGCTGCAGATTAAAACCTGCGATTTCCTGTTTCTCCACGCCGGTCACCCTTCCGACACCATGGGTCGGATAGACGACATAATCGCCACGCGTAAAGGGCAGCTTCTTGGCCGTCTTCTTCGCGGCCGGTTTTGCAGCAGGTTTGGCCGCGGGCTTGGCAGCAGCAGGTTTGGCGACGGCTTTTGGCGCGGCCTTCGCCGCGGAGGATTTGGCCGTTGCCGTCTTCGCGGCGGGCTTCTTTGCCGCAGCCGTCTTGGCTGTTGAAGTTTTTGCCGCGGGTTTTGCCGCCTTCGCCGCCGGTTTCGCTGATTTAGCCGCAGATTTAGCTGAAGACTTGGCTGCCGCTTTCGGCGCAGTCTTCGCTTTGGATTTAGCAGTCGTTTTGGCCTGTGCCATCGCTCACTCTCAATTCTAATTTCCGTTTGCCAATGCCAGACCGAACAAACTCAACCACTCCCGGAGACGGTCGCCTGCATACAGGCCACGTCAGCTGGACATCGGTGAAGGGCTGAGGAATATCTGTCCGTCTATCCGCCAGTCAGGCAGAAGGTGAGTATCACAAAAATAGGTGAAATAACAGCGTTTTAGCCCACGCCCCGCGAACCAGGCGTTAACCAGCCGATACTGCTGCAATTATACAAAAAAATGCTGCGCAGCCTGTAGCCGCGCAGCATCCGGAATTTCCTCGAATCCGCCCGAAGGCGGGAAGGTTCAGGTGCCCTGTCCGGGGCTCTCGCTGAAGTGTTCTTCGAATTTATTCTCTTTATCGCGCCAGGCGTCTGCATCCGCGGGCGATTCACCCTTCCGGGTGATGTTCGGCCATATTTCAGCGAACTTGCGGTTAACTTCGAGATATTTATCGGAACCGTCATCCGTGTCCGGGCGAATTGCTTCCACCGGGCATTCAGGTTCGCAAACGCCGCAATCGATGCATTCATCGGGGTGAATGACCAGCATATTTTCACCCTCGTAGAAGCAATCCACCGGGCATACCTCGACGCAATCCATGAACTTGCACTTGATGCACGCATCGTTGACGACGTACGTCATACTATTCTCCGTATTCGTTTAAGCGGGCATGGATAAGCTATCCGACCCGATGTGTTAAATCCCCGCGGCATCGTGCCGCAAATGCGTCCGGGCAAACTAGTATTTTTTAAAGCCCCAACCAACAACTTTTATAAATCTGCGCCACCGGCACTAATTTCCGGCATCAATCCGCGCACGTACCCGCGATCTGGCAATCCCGCTATCGCGGTCATCAACGTAGATAAGACCGGCGATCTGGCGCATCAAAGACGCTTCATGCGCCTCGACAATTTCGTCTGCATACACGACTTCCCAGAGCATCTCCATCAGATGGATACGTTCCTCGTAGGAAAAACCGTCCTTGATGGTACGGGTAAATTCGAGAAGCTGGACCGAATTCTCAACCCGCTGCTCGGCCGCCTGGATTAGCTCATGCGCCTCATCATGGCCAATTTCGAAACGATGTTCACAAAGCCACTCTATACGGTCGCGTTCGGCTGCGCCGAACTCAGCATCCGCCGTGGCGGCATACACAAGCAGTACGGCCGCCGCCAAGTGGAATTCATCCGGGGTATGGCCACCGGCTTCGCCGCCGCCAACCGCCTTTTTGACCTCGAAAAAGGCTTTAAATCTATCAAGCATATGGCGTGTTATCACAGGATCGCTGGGTCAGCAAATCACATAAAGTGTTCAGCACCGGATCGTGCAACGGCGCGGCGACTGGGTTATGGTCAGCGCATGAACACACCATCAGAAAAAGCCCGTCATTTTCCGGCCACCGCCCGTAACCGGGACGTGATTGCCGATGTTTTAAGACGCTACCTGCCGGCCACCGGCACCGTGCTGGAAATCGGCAGCGGATCCGGCGAACCCAGTATTTATTTCGCCGGACTGTTTCCGAATCTCCGCTGGCAGCCGAGCGATCCGGACCACCTGAACCTGGAAAGCATTGCCGCCTGGCGCGAGGCTGCGGGAACTGACAACCTCTGCGCACCGCTACCAATCAACGCATCCGACGTGATCCTGCCGATCGACAGCGCGGACGCAATGATGTGCATCAATGTCATCCACATATCTCCCTGGGACGCGACCGAGGGGCTGATGCGGAATGCAGCGAAACTGTTACCCGCCGGCGCACCGCTATACCTGTACGGGCCTTACCGCATCGGTGGTGCTCACACGGCATCATCGAACGAGGCCTTCGATATATCGCTACGATCCCAAAACGAGACCTGGGGCGTGCGCGACCTCGAAGAAGTTTCGGCGGAAGCAGAGAAAAACGGGTTGGACTTCATCGAACGGATCGAGATGCCATCGAACAATCAGTCGGTGATTTTCCGAAAGACAGCCTAGGACGCCTGGTCGGCTCCAATTTCGGTATACAGTGCCTGCGCTTCCACGGCAGAGCCACGTCGCGTTCCGAGCCCCTCGACCCGGACAACGCGTATCTGTCTAGCCTGGGGGAAGGTCAGCACGTGACCGATGCGGACGATGTAATGCGCTTTACGAACAACCTGCCCGTCTATCCGGACCCTGCCCTTGGCGCAGACCCGGCTGGCAAGGCTCCGGCTCTTAAAAAAACGGGCATGCCGTAGCCACTTGTCGAGTCTTATGCCGCCTTCTTCGCTCAAGAAAACTTGATGTCTTTCAGTTTTGCAAAGGGCGAGTTTTCATCAATCGGCACAGGCTTACGGGGTTTTTGATCCGGGCGCTTCGATTTGCCCTGATCGCCTTTTTTACCCTTATTGCCCGGTTTACCCGGCTTACCCTGTCTGGTGCGCTTCGGCCGCTCTACGCCCGGTTTCCGGCGCCCCGCCCATCTCCAGACCAGTTCTTCCACAGGTTCCGGATTTGTCGCCGGTTCGGGCGTTTCCGCCGCAACCGCGGTTTCCCCCGTTTCAGCCGTTTCAGCCGTTTCAGCCGTTTCAGCGGTTGCCACCGCTTCCGCCGTCTTTATGACTTTTTCGGCAACGTAGCCAAGAGCCTCGAATACCGGGCGGGCATCGTCCATCGACAGGCCAAGCAGATTGAGCTGGGCCGCACCGATATTCATTTTACCGGCACGGGACTGGCGCTGAAGGTCAATCGCTACCCGGTCGAGCACATCAATCCGGACGGCGCGTCCGCCAAGCCTGGCATAACCACAGGCTTCGAGGAAATCTTCGGGCAGATCATCTCCGGCAGGAACCGTCACAAGCCCGGCCCCGGGCGGCGGTGCCGCTTCGCGATCATTGTACAGTTTCCACAGCATCGCCCGCCACTGGACTGCCTTGGGTTTTACCAGCGACGGCACGAACAGCGTTTCCGCACCGATCCGGATGCCACAGGAACGGAGCGCCGACCGATCTTCCTTTGACAGTTCGCGCACATCCTTGAGGACCCGCTGACGTGGCAGCGATCCCAGCCCCTCGACGATCTGGTAGGCGAGGCCCCGGGCAACGCCTGTGAGCTCCGCCTTGCGCAGGGTCATCAACCGTTCCAATGCGTCGTCCAGCTGCGCGGAGACCCACGTCACAAGCCGTTTGCGCATACGTTCGCGCTGTTCCGCAGACAGGTAGTCGCTCGCCATGACGGCAACGCCCGGCGAAACAATATCCGCGCCCTTTTCCAGCCGCGCCACGGTCGCGCCGGCCCAGGAAATCGTCGCCGTATCGTCAATTGAAAAGACCGTATCAGGTGCGCCACACATCGCATCGACGCGCGCATCGATTTCGCTGCGCAACGCCTTGTTTGCCGCCGTCAGCAGGGCCTGTCGTCCTTCCGCCGCGGAATTGGCATCGGGAAGAAACCGGAAACCATCGAGATGTCCGACGAACTCCCCTTCGACCATCACATCGCCATCGGCGCCGACGACGGCCATCAGATCATCGCGGTCCTTCATACGAGAGAACGCCGCCGCCCGGCGGTCGACAAAACGTTGGGTAAGGCTTGTGTGCAGAGCATCAGAGATCTTGTCCTCAAGTTCACGGGTTCGAGTTTGCCACGTTTCCGCGTCGCGGAGCCAGTCAGACCGGTTGGAAATATACGTCCATGTCCGAACATGGGCGATACGGGCCATCAGGGTATCAATATCGCCATCGACGCGATCGAGTTGCGCGACCTGCGCCGCGACCCAGTCGACCGGCAGGCAGTCGCCGTCTGTCAGTTCACGGAAAATCCGCGACAGAAGGCCGGCATGAACATCCGCCATAGTCTTTCTGAAATCGGGAATCTGGCAGATATCCCACAGCAGACGAACCACATCCGGCGTCGATGCCCGGTCAGCGATATCACGGTCACGCAGAAGCTGGGACAGGGCGATCTTGTCATCGGCATCACGGGCGCGCATCAGTTCCGGTCGGTCCGGGGGGCGTTCAAGCGATTTTTGCAGGCCCATACCGGACCTGTAATCCAGATCGGCATTGCGCCAGAAAACCCCGGTCAGTGGCGGAAATTCATGATCTTCAATGGCGTTGACCACGTCTTCGTCCATCGCCCCGATTTCGGCAACAGGCCCGAACGTGCCGTCCGAGAGATGCCGACCGGCACGACCGGCGATCTGGGCGAGTTCGGCGGTCGACAGTTTCCGGTAATTCTTGCCATCGAACTTTCGCAGGCCCGCAATCGCGACATGATCGATATTCATGTTCAGGCCCATCCCGATCGCATCCGTCGCCACCAGGTAATCGACCTCCCCGCCCTGATACATCTCAACCTGCGCGTTGCGGGTGCGCGGGCTCAACGCCCCCAGAACCACCGCGGTACCGCCACGCTGGCGGCGCATCAGTTCGGCAATCGCATAGACTTCGTTGATCGAGAACGCGACAACAGCGCTTCGCCGCGGCAGGCGGGTGATCTTACGCGGGCCGACATAAGACAATTTCGATAGTCGCGGCCTGCTGATGAAGTCGGTCCCCGGCACCAGCGACTGGATGAGAGGGCGTATCGTTTCCGCCCCGAGAAACAGCGTTTCCTCTGTCCCACGCGCGCGCAGCAGCCGGTCGGTGAAGATGTGACCCCGTTCGGGGTCTGCACACATCTGGATTTCATCTATGGCGAGAAATTCAACCTGGCGATCCAGCGGCATGGATTCCACGGTACAGATGAAATAGGCCGCCCGGGGCGGGATAATCTTTTCCTCGCCCGTTACCAGGGCAACCCGGGCCGCGCCTATTTCCCGGACGACACGGTCATAATTCTCGCGCGCGAGCAGGCGCAGCGGAAAGCCGATCATGCCGGAGACATGACCGAGCATCCGATCGATCGCATAATGTGTTTTACCGGTATTCGTCGGGCCCAGAACGGCCGCCACGATCGACCGTTGTTCGACACCTGACATAGGCGCAGGATGGCCGCGGACGGCCTCGCTGGCAAGGGGTTGAAATCATCGCGCCGGCACAACATATTCCGGCGATATCAGAATTTTCAAACGGGAGAAACGGGCCGATGGCAGAAGAAAAGCTGAGGTTCGAGACGGAGGTCTCGCGCCTCCTCCATATCGTCGCAAACTCACTGTACAGCCAGAAGGAAATCTTCCTGCGCGAGCTGGTATCGAACGCGTCCGACGCCTGCGACCGGCTGCGCTACGAAGCGCTGACCCAGCCTGACCTCATTGCCGATGACCCGGAATTCCGGGTCCGGATCAGCGTAGACAAGGATACCCGCATTCTTGAACTATCGGATAACGGCATCGGCATGAACCGCAACGGTCTGATTTCAGACCTCGGTACCATCGCCCGGTCCGGCACGACGGCCTATCTCGAAGAACACCAGGACGAAGACGGCGCCGATCTGAACGCCATCGGCAAATTCGGTGTCGGCTTCTATTCGGCCTTCATGGTTTCGACCGAAGTGGAGGTGATCAGCAAGCGCGCGGGTGAGGACCAGGCCTGGCGCTGGGTATCCGACGGCACCGGCGAATTCACCATCAGCGAGGGTGAGCGCGAAGGCCGCGGGACCACGATCCGCATGAAACTGCGCAAGGACGAGGACGAGTTCCTCGAAGAACCCCGCCTGCGCCATATCATCAAGACATATTCAGACCACATTGCCCTGCCCATCGTGCTGAAAGGCGCCGACGGCGAAGAGGAAACGGTCAATGCGGCCTCCGCATTGTGGACCCGTCAGAAGAAAGACATCACGGACGAGCAGTACACGGAATTCTATCACCATGTCGGCGGTTTCGATGAGCCGTTCATGAACCTGCACTGGCGCGTCGAAGGCACCCTGGAATACACGAACCTTATCTTCGTGCCATCCGCGAAGCCCTTTGACCTGTTCGATCCGAGCCGCAAGCACGGTATCCGGCTATACGTAAAACGCGTCTTTATCACCGACGAAGCCGAGGGGCTGGTGCCGGCATGGCTCCGTTTTCTCCGGGGCGTCGTGGATTCCGAAGATCTGCCACTGAATGTCAGCCGGGAGATTCTGCAGAACAACCCGATGATCACACGTATGCGGTCGGCCATCGTCAAACGCGTACTGACCGAGCTGGGCAAGAAAGCCGACAAAAAGCCGGACGAATACAAATCGTTCTGGGAGAATTTCGGCGCCGTCATCAAGGAAGGGCTGTACGAAGACGCGGAGAACCGCGACGCCATCCAGAAGATATGCCGGTTCCAGTCGACAACCAGCGGCGACGACCTGATCAGCGTTGCCGATTATGTCGGGCGGATGAAAGAAGGCCAGGATGCGATCTATTACATATCCGGCGACGAAATCGACCAGATCCGCAAGAGCCCGCAACTCGAAGGGTTTGCCGCAAAGGGCATCGAAGTCCTGCTCCTGACCGACGCGGTGGATGAATTCTGGCTGCCCGCCGTCGGCGAATTTGATGGCAAACCATTTAAATCCGCCACCCGCGCCGGTGCCGACCTCGAAAAAATCACGGCGGACAAAACCGACGATAAAGAGGAAGACAAGCCGGAAAGCTTTGACGAGGGAAAGGTCGACGCGCTGATCGCGATGTTCAAACTGACCCTTGATGAAGAGGTCAAGGATGTCCGGGTGTCGGAACGGCTGACGGATAGTGCGGTCTGCCTTGTCTCGGACGAAGGCGATATGGACCTGCGGATCGAGCGGATGCTCAAGCAGCACAACCAGCTTGAACAGGCATTCAAGCGTATCCTGGAAATCAATCCGCGCCACCCGCTGGTAGCGTCTCTTGCAGAATCAGTCGGCAAGGACGGCGCCGGCCCGAAGGTCGAAGACGCCGCATGGCTGCTGCTCGACCAGGCCCGCATCATCGAAGGCGAGAAAGTGCCGGACCCGGCAGCGTTTTCGCGGCGCCTGAACAGAGTGATGTCGGCGGGGCTGGGCTAAACCGGCCGGTTCAGGCCGCATTCCGGTGCAGGACTTCACCGGCCAGATACAACGAGCCGCAGATAAGCACCCGGCCCGGCAGCCCTGAGAGGCTTTTCAGGGCGCCGTCCAGCGTGTCCATGGCATTGGCATTCAGACCGGCCGCATGGGCGATTGCCACCAGTTCGGCGGTCGGATGCCCCGGCGTCGTGCCGGGCAGGTCGATGGCAACGAGGCTGTCAGCCGCCCGGGCCAATGGTGCGACAAACCCGACAGCATCCTTGTTTTCCTGCATCGCGCAGACCACGACCGTAGGCTTTCGCTCCCACCCGGCAAGAGTCTCTGCCAGCATTTCACCTGCGGCCGGATTATGCCCGCCATCGAGCCAGACTTCCCAGCCGGCAGGTGCCAGCCGCGTCACCGCCCCGGGTTCAAGGCGTTGCAACCGGGCAGGCCACTGGACATCGGACACGCCGGCGGCGAAATCCTCAAACCCGAAATGAAGCGCATCCCAGGTGCGCAATGCCGCAATAGCGGCACCGGCATTGGCGATCTGATGTGCCCCGCTCAGCCCCGGCACAGGCAGAAGGATTTCCCCCTCTTCGTCGCGATACACCATGGCGTCGCCGGTCTCGGGCGCCGCGAACCAGTCGATCCCGGAAATGAACAGCGGCGCATCGATATCCGCGGCCCGACGCTCGATCACGGCGAGTGCTTCTGCCGATTGCGGCCCGACGATGCAAGTGGTTCCCGCCTTCAGAATACCTGCTTTCTCGAACGCGATTTTGTCCACGGTATCGCCGAGGAACTGCATGTGATCCATCGACACCGGCGTAATCACGGTGACGGCAGGGGCCTCGATAACATTGGTCGAATCGAACCGCCCGCCAAGGCCCGTTTCCAGCAACAACAAATCCGCCGGGTGACGGGCATAGGCAAGGAACGCCGCCGCCGTCGTGATCTCGAAGAACGTGATGGGCTGGCCGTCATTCGCCGCCTCGCATTCCTCGAGAATCGAAAGCAACAGCTCTTCGCCGATCGGCGTACCGTTGAGCGCGATACGTTCATGAAAGTGAACAAGGTGCGGGGACGTATAGGTATGAACCGACAGGCCGGACGCCTCTGCGATCGCGCGCATAAAGGCGATGGTAGACCCTTTGCCATTGGTTCCTGCAACATGAATAACGGGCGGCAGGCGCCGTTCCGGGTTTCCAAGGGCTTTAAGCAGGCGCTCTGTCCGCGCCAGTCCGAGGTCGATCAGTTTTGGATGGAGCGCCGTCAGCCGCTCGAGGACGGCGTCAGTCCGGGTCAGGTTTGGAACCATCGTCTGCGCCATCAGCGCTGCCGACCCCGTCTGTCCCTGTGCCGGAATCAGTATCGGAAACTTCCCCGGCATCCGCTTTTATCTGGACAATTTCAGCACCGGGCGATTTACGCATCAACAGGTCGATCACCCGGGCAAGCGTGTCTTTGAGGTCATGCCGTTTCACGACCATGTCGATCATGCCGTGCTCGAGCAGATACTCGGACCGCTGAAAACCGTCGGGCAGCTTTTCACGGATTGTTTCTTCGATAACCCGTGCACCGGCAAACCCGATGATCGATCCCGGTTCCGACATGGCGATATCGCCGAGCATGGCGAAGGACGCCGTGACACCGCCCGTCGTCGGATCGGCGAGAATAACGATATAGGGAAGACCGGCTTCCTTTACCTGCTGCACGGCAATAGTCGTGCGCGGCATCTGCATCAGCGACAGGATGCCTTCCTGCATACGCGCGCCACCGGAGGACGGGATCGCCACGAAGGCGGCATCCTGCAACACCGCAAGCTGCGCGCCGGCCAGGATACCGTTGCCGACGGCAATCCCCATAGAACCGCCCATGAAAGCAAAATCGAACACGGCGATAACCGTTTTCTGGCCGCCGACTTCGCCATGGGCGACGATGATGGCATCGGTCCGGCCCGTCGATGACCGGGAATCCTTCAACCGGTCGGAATAGCGTTTGCGGTCACGGAATTTCAGGGGATCGACCACGTTCTCGGGCAGCTCGATTTCCTGGAACTTTCCGTCGTCAAACAACGTTTCAAGACGCCTGCGCGCCGGCAGCCGCATATGGTGGCCACAATTACTGCAGACGTTCAGGTTATCTTCCAGGTCGCGGTGAAAAAGCATCTGCTCGCAGGACACGCATTGCAGCCAGAGATTTTCCGGTACATCGGATTTCGCGCCGACCAGCGATCTGATCTTCGGTCGTACGTAGTTATTCAGCCAATTCATGAAGCGTTTCCATTCCGCGCGGACCTTACCGCTTCGGCAAGTTGCGATACGTAACCCAGCGTGTCTCCAACGACATCGCCCGCGGGCACATTTTGTTCATTCAGGGCCCCCGCGACTTTTTCAACGATTGCGGTCCCCACGACAGCGGCATCGGCGACACCGGCCACATCGGCCGCCTGGGTCGGCGTACGGATACCGAAACCGACAGCAATCGGCAGGTCCGTCTGTTTTCTGATGCGCGCCACATTCGATTCAATATCGCCTGCCGCCGCTGAACTGGTTCCGGTAATCCCTCTCACGGAGACATAATAGACGAATCCCGACGCGTTTTCGACGAGGGTGGCGATTCGCTCATCCGTCGTCGTCGGCGCGACCAGACGGATCATATCTATCCCGGCGGCGCGGGCGGGTACGCTGAATTCGGCTTCTTCTTCCGGTGGCAGATCGACGACGATCAGGCCATCCACGCCGGCACTGCCGGCATCGGCGGCAAATCGTTCCGGACCATAGGCGTAAATCGGATTGTAATAACCCATCAGGACGATTGGCGTTTCATTGTCGGTTTCGCGGAACCCGCGCACCATGGCCAGGGTCCGGACCATGTTATGCCCGCCCGCCAGGGCACGGCCCGATGCCAGCTCAATCGCCGGGCCGTCCGCTACCGGGTCGGTAAATGGCATGCCCAGCTCTATGATGTCCGCGCCTGCGGCAGGCATCCCTGCCAGAATCTCGGTCGACAGTTCGGTGTCAGGATCACCCGCGGTCACAAATGTTACCAGACCACCCCGCCCCTCGGCGCGCAGCGCGGCGAACCTGGCCTCTATCCGGCTCACAGGTCCACCCCGAGCGCGTCTGCGACCGAGAAGACGTCCTTGTCGCCACGGCCGCACATGTTCATGACGAGGATATGATCGGAAGGAAGATCGGGTGCTATCTCCAGGACATGCGCCAGCGCATGTGCGGGCTCCAGCGCCGGGATTATTCCTTCAAGCTTGCTGCATAGCTGAAACGCATCAAGCGCGGCGGTATCGGTTGCGGACGCATACTCAACCCGGCCGCTATCATGCAGCCACGCATGTTCCGGTCCGATACCCGGGTAGTCGAGCCCGGCGGAAATCGAATGCGCCTCGGCAATCTGGCCGTCTTCATCCTGCAACAGGTAGGTACGATTGCCATGCAGAACCCCCGGTTTGCCGCCGGATAGCGACGCCGCATGGCGGTCCGTATCGATCCCGTCACCCGCGGCTTCAACCCCGACGATACGAATACCGTCATCGTCCAGGAACGGATGGAACAGGCCCATTGCGTTCGATCCGCCGCCAATGCAGGCGACAAGAGTATCGGGCAGCCGACCCTCGGCCGCCATGATCTGTTCGCGGGTCTCTATGCCGATGACCGACTGGAAATCCCGTACCATCGCCGGATACGGGTGTGGCCCGGCCACGGTGCCGATCACGTAGAACGTATCGTCGACATGGGCGACCCAGTCGCGCAGCGCGCCATTCATCGCATCTTTCAGGGTGGACGACCCCGTGCTGACCGGCACGACCTCTGCACCGAGCAGCTTCATGCGGAAAACATTCGGCTTCTGCCGCTCGATATCGACAGCGCCCATATAGACGACACAGGGAATGCCGAACAACGCACAGACCGTCGCCGTGGCGACCCCGTGCTGGCCGGCCCCGGTCTCAGCAATGATGCGCGTCTTGCCCATCCGCCGTGCCAGCAGGATCTGGCCCAGCGTGTTGTTGATCTTGTGGGCACCCGTATGGTTCAGCTCGTCGCGCTTGAAATAGATCTTCGCACCACCGCAGTGTTCGGTAATCCGCGACGCAAAATACAATGGGCTCGGCCGGCCGACATAGTGGGTCATCAGATTGTCGAATTCGGCGCGAAAGGCGGGATCCGCCTTTGCCGCCTCGTAGGCCTCTTCAACCTCGCTCAGCAGCGGCATAAGCGTCTCGGGAACATAGCGCCCGCCATAGATGCCGAAATGCCCGGTTTCGTCAGGTCCCGCCCGGTATGTGTTCAATGTCTCAGTCATGGGGAATGTTTAACGCAGGAAAACGCACAGGCACAGAGCTTATCCATAGAGCTTATCTTACGTGTTTTACAGCCGCCAGAAATGCCGCGATACGCCCGGCATCCTTGACGCCCGGCGCATTCTCGACACCGGATGAAACATCGACCGCCGATGCACCCGAAACCCGAATAGCCTCAGCCACGTTTTCGGGGTCGAGGCCGCCGGACAACATCCACGGCAATGACCAGTTGCGCCCTGCAAGGAGCGTCCAGTCGAACGAAACCGCATTTCCACCGGGCAATGCATTCGCCATTTCAGCCGGTGGCTTGGCATCGAAAAGCAGCATGTCCGCCACGTCCAGATAGGCTTCAGCAGCATCGAAATCGGACGCATCGGATACCTTGATCGCCTTCATGACCCGCTTGCCGGTGCGCGCTTTTATATCGGCGACCCGTTCCGGCGTTTCGCTGCCGTGAAGCTGATACATCGACACACCGGCCTGCGCATCGATCTCGGCGATCAGGGCATCATCGGGATCGACAGCGAGGGCAACCGGCACGATGCTGTCAGGCAGCATCGCCGACAATCCGGCGGCCTGAACCGGCGTTACGTGCCGTGGCGACCGCGGAAAAAAAACGAACCCCACATAACGCGCCCCGCCTGCAACACAGGCCTCTATCGCTGGCCTGTCGCTGACACCACAGATTTTGGCATCGATTGTCACGCGAGAGCTTCTGCGATTTCTTCGGTGATGCGCCGCGCAGCGCCGATGGGATCGTCTGACTTGGTTATAGGCCGCCCGATCACCAGATGATTGGCGCCGGCGGCGATCGCTTCGCCCGGCGTCATGATACGTTTCTGATCATCTGCGCCCGCCCAGACGGGGCGCACCCCGGGGACGACCAGCGCAAAATCCGCGCCCATTTCACGGCGTAACAGCGCAACCTCGTGCGGTGAGCAAACCACCCCGTCTACGCCGGACGCTTCGGTGAGGCGGGCGAGTCGGAGCACCTGATCTGCAGCCGGGCCCTGCTGGCCGACGGCAGCGAGATCCGCATCGTCCAGACTTGTAAGCACAGTGACCGCAACGATCTTCGGACGTTTCGCACCTGCCTCGGCAGCGGCGTCCCGCGCCGCTTCAAGCATAGCCGGCCCGCCGGACGCATGCACGGTCATCACCGCGCAGTTCAGCCGCAGCGCCGCGCGGATACCGCCGGCGACCGTGTTCGGAATGTCATGAAATTTGAGGTCGAGAAAAATCTTGTGGCCGCAATCGGCAACACGCTTCACGCCGTCCGGCCCGTGGGCCGTAAAGAATTCTTTCCCGAGCTTGATGGCGCCGACTTCGCCGGCCAGCAGGTCCGCCAGCATCAGCGCGTCGTCCAGCTTCGGGGTATCGACGGCGCAGAAAATACGGTCGATAGGCGATATTTCAGTCATGCTCTTGCTCTCGGTATCGGTCATGAGCGGTTAATAGACGATTTTCCGCACTGATTACAGACCGATGAAGCTACCGGAACGATATCGGATTCGCGGGCGGCGCTAGTCCTCCGTCCGGGCAATCTGAGCCGGACGGCCGGACGGTGGCGGCAGCGACCCGGCAGGCACGTTTTGGGGGGCGGTTTCCGCGGCGGCGGCGGTTTCGGCATCCCGGTCCAGCAACTGTCGTTCCAGCGTGCGGGTCAGGCGCTCTGCCCGCCGCGCACGTCGCCTGGCGCTGCCGCCGGCAATCCAGCCGATGACGAGACCGATAATAATACCAATGGCCAGAAGGCCGAGAATCCAGACCGATGCCCACATTTCCTGGCGGCCCGGCAACGGCCAGACTTCAAGCGCCAGCGGCGCACGGTTCTCAACGGCAAATATACCGATGATGATGGCCAGCGGCACAAACACGATGATGCCCAGCAGTTGACGCATCAGTTCAGGTCCAGAGGAATATTCGTTTCAGGTGCATCAGTTACGGGATTGCACGGGATACCGATATATCGGGCAATCGGGCAGCACCCCGAAACCACGGCTATTTCCGGTCGTTCAGCCGGTCGCGCAGATCCTTGCCGGATTTGAAAAACGGCACGGATTTTTTCGCAACATGGACAGATTCGCCGGTACGCGGGTTCCGCCCGGTGCGGGCGTCACGCGTCTTGACGGAAAATGCGCCGAAACCCCGAAGCTCGACCCGATCCCCACGCGCAAGCGCTGTCGAAATCTCATCGAAAATCGTTGAAACGATACGTTCAACATCGCGCTGATAAAGATGCGGATTGTTCTCCGCCAGCCTTAATATAAGTTCGGACTTCGTCATCGATCGCGTCCCCTTCCGCGTTCCGGAGCCTCTTTTTCTAAACGTCCCGATCGCCAGAAAACTGTTCTGCAAATCCCGCAACCAGTATTATTTTACTGGCGGGACGCCCCTTTTTAACGCAGTTGAGGGTGCCAGACGGAAATCAACCCGTCAAGTGTAAGTCGTTCTGACAAAATCGTTTTTCGCGCCAGACTATCCAACCGGTCAAACAAATTATCCACATCGCGCCGCAAGTTTACCTTGCGCACAGTCAGGTCTTTGCGGACGTCTTTTTCATTTTCCAGCCACGTAATCGCTTCGGTCTCGCCACCGATTTCATCAATCAGCCCGTTCTTTAATGCCTGCCGTCCGGTAAAGACGCGCCCGTCCGCAAACCTGGCCTCATCCGCCGGTTTCATATTTCGCCGATCAAGCACCATATCGCGGAACATGCCATACATCTCGTCGATCAATGCCTGTGTCGCCGCTTCCGCTTCGGGCGTAAGGCGTTCTACAGGTGAAGGGGAAGCCTTTAACGACCCGCTTTTGAAAGACCGCGCGGACACGCCGATCATATCCAGCAGTTTCGTAATCTCGGTCGTTTGCAGAATAACCCCCACGGATCCCGTCAGCGTGCCTTCACGGGCAAACAACCGGTCGGCAGCAATTGCAGTCATATACGCGGCCGATGCCGCAACGCCGTCCATGACAGCGACAACGGGTTTCTTCGCCGCCAGATCGAGAATCGCGCGATAGAGCGTTTCTCCGCCGACGATCGTGCCACCGGGGCTGTCTATGCGCAGGATGACCGCCTTGACGGCATCGTTCTTGGAAAGGTCTCTGAGGGCTGCCAGGCGCCGGTCGTCCTGGACAATGATTCCCTGAATACTGACGCGGGCGATAAAATCACCGCCGACAACGGTGTCGCCAACACGGCCATATGCCGCCGCTATTGCGCCGACGATCGCGACGACCGCAACCACCCGCCAGAACGTCAACCGGCGTTTAAGCCGGCGACGATCGACGAGATAATCGGAATCGTAGGCCATCAGCCTGCGACCCCGATTATCAAAGGTGTATGCGAATCAGCGCGCATTGATGATCAGGATTTCTCCTGCTCGTCATCACCGCTTTCGGCAGCAGGCTCTTCCGCTGCCGGTTCTTCTGCCGCCGTCTCTTCGACGGGAGCTGGCTCTTCGGCGGGGGCTGGCTCTGCAGCAGGCGCTGCGTCAGCCGCGGGTGCTTCTTCGCTCCCGTCGCCTTCTTCGCGTGCCCGCGTCAGCGCGGCACCAAGAATATCACCGAGGCTGGCGCCGGAATCGGATGAACCGTATTCCGCCATTGCCTGCTTTTCCTCGGCCATTTCATGGGCCTTGACCGACAGGTTGAGCTTGCGATCCCGCTTGTCGATATTGGTGATCCGCGCATCGATCCGGTCACCGACCGCATAACGGTCGGGACGCTGTTCGCTGCGTTCGCGGGACAGGTCGGCACGGCGAATGAAGCCGGGCAGACCACCGGAGACCGAAACCTCCAGGCCACCGTCGGTGACAGCGGTAACCGTACAGGTAACCGTATCGCCCTTGGTGATGCCATCCATGACGGATGCATAGGGATCTTCCGAGAGCTGCTTGATGCCAAGGCTGATCCGCTCTTTCTCGACATCGACGTCAAGAATGCGGGCTTTGACCATCTGGCCTTTCTCGTACTGCTTGACGGCTTCTTCGCCATCCGTCTCCCATGACAGGTCGGACAGATGAACCATGCCATCGATATCCCCGGCCAGACCGACGAACAGACCGAACTCGGTGATGTTCTTGATCTCGCCTTCGATTTCCTGCCCGGACGGGAAGTCCGCTGCAAAGGAATCCCAGGGATTGTCGTGGCACTGCTTGAGGCCAAGGCTGATCCGCCGCTTCTGGGAATCGACCTCGAGCACCATGACGTCGACTTCCTGGCTGGTGGAAACGATTTTGCCAGGATGCACGTTCTTCTTGGTCCAGCTCATTTCGGAAACATGGACCAGGCCTTCGACGCCGGGTTCCAGTTCCACAAATGCACCATAGTCGGTGATGTTGCTGACACGCCCGGTGAACTTGGTGCCGACCGGGTATTTCAGTTCCACACCTTCCCACGGATCTGCATCGAGCTGCTTCATGCCGAGCGAGATACGCTGGGTTTCGGAATTGTACCGAATGACCTGAACCTTGACGGTCTGGCCGATCGACAGGGCTTCTGTCGGATGGTTGATGCGGCGCCACGCGATATCGGTGACATGCAACAGACCGTCCACACCGCCGAGATCGACGAACGCGCCGTAATCGGTGATGTTTTTGACCATGCCCTCGAGAATCTGGCCTTCCTTGAGGTTGGCAAGAAGCTCGTTGCGCTGTTCGGCCCTGGATTCTTCCAGGACGGCGCGGCGCGAAACAACGATATTGCCACGGCGTCGATCCATTTTCAGGATCTGGAAAGGCTGCGGCGTCCCCATCAGCGGGCCAACGTCGCGGATCGGGCGGACATCGACCTGGCTACCGGGCAAGAATGCCACGGCGCCGGAAAGATCGACAGTAAAGCCGCCTTTGACCCGGCCGAAGATCGTGCCGGTGACGCGTTCGGTTTTTTCGAACGCAATTTCCAGAAGTGTCCAGGCCTCTTCGCGACGGGCGCGTTCACGGCTGAGAACGGCTTCGCCGTTCTTGTTTTCCATCCGCTCCAGATAGACATCGACAACATCGCCGACCTCGATCTCTGCGGGCTGGCCCGGCATGCCGAATTCCTTGAGAGCAACACGCCCTTCTGATTTCAGGCCGACATCGATCAATACGTTGTCGCCTTCGATCGAAAGAACCGTTCCCTTGATGACGGAACCTTCAGTCAGGTTACCGTCGCCGAAGCTTTCCTCCAGCAGGGCAGCGAAGTCCTCCTTGAGGGCCCCGTCCGCCGAATTAGTCATTTCTGTAGCCATAATATGTCCTGATTTTTCCTTCCTGGAACGACACAAACGCCCTTGGGCCGCACACCCGTGAAGGCCGCGGTCCTTAAGACCCCAATATCTGTTCCATATGTTCTGCTATCGTATGAGAGACATTGCCAAGGCGAATGCGGCGTCGGCGTTTAGATTTGTCGTGTTAACGACAGACGCGTCGGCGGCGGGAGCCAGAGGTGCGACGGCGCGGGTGCGATCCCGCTCGTCACGTTCTTTCATTTCCTTCAGAACGCGCGCAGGTATAACCGCATCGCCTCTATCCTGCAACTCTTTAACCCTGCGGCGAGCGCGTTCCTCGATATCGGCCTCGACAAACAATTTATAGTCAGCGTCGGGGCAGATCACGGTACCGATATCGCGCCCATCCAGAACCGCCCCCGGCGCGCCGCCAGGCGGATTGGCCGCAAACCGCCGCTGGACACCGATCAAAGCATCCCGGACGGCGGGGATAACGGCGACAATACCGGCCGCTGCGCCGGTTTCCTCGTTCCGGAGGGCCGGATCGGAAAAATCCTCTGCCGCGGCATCAAAGACCGCGGCCGCATGGATCGCGGCTTTCTGGTCCGCAGGGCTCAGCCCGGCGCGAATAAGGGCAAGACCGACAGCGCGATAAAGAAGGCCGGTATCGAGATAGGCGTATCCCAGTTCCGCGGCGAGCCGCCGGGCGAGCGTTCCCTTTCCGCTCGCAGCCGGCCCATCGACGGCGATAACCACGGGGTCAGTCATCAGACGGCAGTCGCGGAGATGTCGGTGCCGAGCCCGTTCATCAGATCGACAAAGCCGGGGAAGCTCGTGCCAATGGCCGCGGCATCATCGATCGATACCGGGTTTTGCGTCGCCAGACCAAGAACCAGAAACGACATTCCCATCCGATGGTCCAGGTTGACCGCAATTTCAGCGCCACCCTCAGGCATGCCACCGCACCCCTGAATGACGATATCGTCGCCATCAGCCTGTGCCGCCACACCGCAGGCCGCGAGACCATCGAGGATTCCCTTGAACCGGTCACTTTCCTTTACCCGCAGTTCCGCCAGCCCGCGCATCCGCGTTTCACCCGATGCCACGGAGGCCGCGACCGCGACGATCGGATATTCGTCGATCATGGAAGGTGCGCGGGCAGCCGGTATATCAACCCCGTGCAACGGTCCGTGGCGGAATGAGATATCGGCCACAGGTTCCCCGGCGGCATCGCGTTCATTGGTGTATGTCAGGTCCGCCCCCATTTCCCGCAGGGTCTCGAACAGCCCGGCACGCAGAGGATTGATACCGACGTTCTCAACCGTGACTTCGGACCCCGGCACGATCAATGCCGCGATGCCGGGATACGCCGCCGAAGACGGATCGCCCGGCACGGTGACATCCGTTGCCGTCAGTTCGGCAAAGCCGGTAACCGTAATTCGGCGCCCCCCGTCATCCGGAACAGAAACCTTGATATCCGCGCCAAAGGACCGAAGCATGTTTTCAGTATGGTCCCGGGTCGCTTCCCGTTCCGTCACGGTGGTTGTGCCGGGTGTGTTCAGGGCCGCCAGCAGGATCGCGGACTTCACCTGTGCCGACGGTACCGGCACATCGTATTCTATCGGGATCGGCTCGGACGCGCCCTGCAACACAAGCGGCATGCGACCGCCCTCCCTGGCATCGAATGCAGCGCCCATCTGCGACAACGGCACGATTACCCGGTTCATCGGACGCGACCGCAACGACGCATCACCCGTCAGGTGTACTTTCAGATCCTGTGTCGCAAGCAGACCCATAAGCAATCGGGCCGCCGTGCCGGCATTGCCGACATCAATAATATCTTCCGGCGGAACGAACCCGCCGACACCGACACCGCTGACCGACCAGACATCACCACGTTTTTCGATCCGCGCGCCAAGCGCCCTGAGGGCCGCAGCCGTGCAGAGGACGTCTTCGCCTTCAAGCAGCCCCTTGATGAGGGTCTCGCCAACCGCAGAAGCGCCGATCATCAGTGCCCTGTGGGATATCGACTTATCGCCGGGGACGGTCACGCGGCCCTTTAAAGCCGGTGCGGGCTGGGAAACAAGTTTGCTCACGGCGTCATCCTGAAGGCGCGCGAAACGCCATTTAATTGCTCATTGACCAGCCCCGTCTCTACCATAATCAGCGCAGGCCGCAAGCGCGGGTATGATTTTGCTTTTGACAGACACCGCCGAACATGGCAAAGGCTCCCGACCGATTACAGAATTTAATGGAGACAGCTTTTGTCGAAGCCGGAATGGGGGCTGAAGCGCACCTGCCTCGGGTGTAGCGCGCGCTTTTACGATATGCAGCGCAATCCGATCGTTTGTCCGAGTTGCGGCGTGGAATTAGATCCGCTTGCACTGGTGCGTCCGCGCCGGGCTCGTGCCGCAGCAGCAAGCCAGGCCAAGGCCAGAGCAGCGGCGGCCGAACAGGCTGCCGAGGCAGAAACCGACGATCTGCCTGCCGAAGACGAGGACGCTCTTGAAATCGATGATGCCGCGATCGACCTGGATGACGATGATGAAGACGACATCATCCCCGACGACGACGATGACGACGCCATTGCGTCCGACCCCGACGTCTCCGAGGTTCTGAAAAAGGCAAAAGACGTCGACCCCAATCTCGACAGCTGACGTAAAAAATAAAACTTGCCGCGGAGCGTACGCATTCATAAAGTGCGCGCCGCGGAATTAGGGCATCTCCCAGGGTGCCTCTCCGGTACTACCGGGAAAATAAAACAGGTTTGGGGCCATAGCTCAGTTGGGAGAGCGCTACAATGGCATTGTAGAGGTCGTCGGTTCGATTCCGTCTGGCTCCACCAAGAAAACAAGGGTTTAGCTGAAAACAGCTAAGCCCTTGTTTTGTATTGAGATTTATCTCGTATTTAACGTCCGGTTTCATGCCGGGCATCGCCCCTGAGCGATATGAAACAACGCTTAACCTTCAGTTCACCATATGTCTTCACCACAACTTAAACCGGCGGCGGTAGGCTAACGGCCCTGTAAACACAGAGTCCCGCATGCCTGATTTCCCGGCAAACGATCAAAAGACGCCCGGCAACCATATCGAGAAAAGGTTGCTTACTTCCGTTGCGGTCCTCGCCGTTGCAACGTTGCTTGTCGTATGGGGCGCCATGCGTTTCGCCGCCGTCCAAATTCTGGAACTTGAGGCCACATCGCAAGCCCGCAACTGGGCTCATTTCATCAGCAACGACGTGGACGATCTCGAACGGTTTGTCCGGGGCGATTCAGCAACGCCCAATGACTACCGGGTGCTGAACATGGCCCAGAATGTCGGGGATGTCTTCAGCTACAGGATCCTTGATCAGGATGGGACGGTAACCCAGGCATCGAACCCCGGTTCGGTCGGCACAATCGTCAATACCGCGTTTTTCCGAGACATTGTCTCCCAGGGAGTGCCCTATACCAAAATCGGCTATAGCGAGGGTCGAGACAATGTACCCGCAGCGTATGGAGAAGCTTTCATACCGGTTACGCGGGATGGAGAATTTCTGGGCGCCGTGGGCACCTATGTCGATGTTTCCGAACTCGCCGCCACTATCAAACACAAATCCCGGATGGCACTATCAGGCCTGTTCGTCATTTTCAGCCTGTTCTGCCTGGCCCTGGGGCGTATCTACACAAAAGACAGCGGGCCTATCTCGAAGCTCTGGCAGAGAGTGAAGCCGGACATCGCCGGCTGGTCGAGTTACTGCCCTATCCAATGGTCGTCCATGTTGGTGGCAAGATCGTTTATGCCAACTCGGCAATGTTGGATAAATTCGGCTATGGCTGCCTGGACGACGTCATCGGGGTTGCTTCCTGGGACATTGTTCACGAGAGCCAACGCGATAAAATTCGGAACGGCAGAATGTCACGAACAGATGCCGGTGAGAAAAACGCACCGCAGGAATTCCGGTTTATCTGCGCAGACGGATCGGAATTTTACGGTGAATCGGCCGCGTCCCCCTTCATGTGGAACGGTCAGAACGCGGCAATCGTCGGGATCGTCGACCTGTCAGACCGCAAAAAAGTCGAGACGGCCCTGCTTGACAGTGAAGCCCGATATCTCTCTCTGCTCAACATCATGCCCGACGGTGTGCGGGTCAATCGCGACGGGCACGTCATCTATGCAAACAAGGCTGAAGCAAAAATCCTCGGCGCGGCTTCCCCCGAGGCGCTGATCGGGCTGCCTGCCAACTTCATGCCCCCTGAAGAAGCCGAAAAAGTGCGCGAGCGGCTTGAAATACTGAAGAAAAAGGAAATTGCCGATTGGCGCCAGAACGCCAGAATCCGGCTGGACGGGACGCGCGTCGACGTTGAATCAGCAGCCATTCCCATCGACTGGGACGGCGAGCCGGCCAATCTGCTGGTTACCCGCGATATCACGGAAAAGCTGGAAGCATCGAAGCGCCTGGAAGACAGCCAGAAACGTTACAGACGGCTGATTGACGCGTCGCCCGATGCGATCCGCGTTCATATCGACGGCAAGATCGTCTTCGCAAACGAAGCAGCGGCGAGCCTGTTCGGCGCCGACAGTCCCGACGATCTGCTCGGCCTCGGCGGCGACGTGTTTTTCCATGGCGACGACGTGTCGGAGATGGACGAACTGCGCGACGCCCTCGACCACAGCGAAACGAATGGGTGGTACGAAACCCGGCGCGTACGTCTGGACGGTTCCGTTGTCGCGGTGGAGGCAGCGGGCCTGCCGATCGACTGGGATGGCGAACAGGCCCAGCTCATCATGAACCGCGACATCAGCAGCAGCCTCGAAGCCGAACAGCTGAGCACGCGTCTCGGACGGATCATCGATGACTCTTCCAACGAGGTCTACGTCTTCGACGAAAAGACCCTGAAGTTCCTTCAGGTAAACCGGGGTGCGTGTGAGAACCTCGGTTATACCCCCGAAGAACTCGTGACGATGACGCCGCTCGACATCAAACCGGAATACAGCCAGGAAAATTTCGACGAGGTGCTGAATCAGCTGCGTGCGGGCACAGTATCATCGGTCCCGATCGAGACGATTCACCGTCGCAAGAACGGCACCTATTACGACGTATCGATCAATCTGCAGCTGATGCGCAACGAAACACCGCTCTCGTTCGCCGCGATCGTCCAGGACATCACCGAGCGCAAGCAGTTTGAATTCTCCCTGAAAGTCGCCAAGGAAGAAGCAGAATCCGCGGCCCAGGCAGCCGTCTCGGCAAACAGCGCGAAGTCAGAATTTCTCGCCACCATGAGCCATGAAATCCGGACTCCGATGAATGGTATTCTCGGCATGGCCAGTGTTCTGCTTGAAGGCCCGCTGAACGAAGAGCAGCGAGATCAGGCTGAAATCATATCGACTTCCGGTCAGGCATTGCTGACGATTATCAACGACATCCTTGATTTCTCAAAGCTCGAAGCCGGCAAGCTTGATCTGGAATCCGTGCCGATGTCTCCCGGCGCAACGTTCGAAGGTGTGATCGAACTGATCGAGAGCCAGAGCAGCGACAAAGGGCTGGAACTTGCGACATATATCGCACCGGAACTCTAAAACCAGTTTCTGGGCGATTCCGGACGGCTGCGGCAGATTTTGCTGAACCTTGCATCCAACGCCGTAAAGTTCACGGCCAGCGGAACAGTTTCAATATCCGCAGACATCATCAATGACAGCGAAAGCGGCCTGACCTGCCGCGTCGAGGTAGCCGATACGGGTATTGGCCTCAGCGAAGAGGCGATGAGCAAGCTGTTTGAAAAATTCGTGCAGGCCGATGCATCGACGACCCGTCGTTTCGGCGGTACAGGACTTGGGCTGGCGATCTGCAAACAGATCGTGGAACTGATGGGTGGCCGGATCGGCGTCAACAGCGTGGAGGGTGACGGCAGCACCTTCTGGTTCGAAATGGACCTCGAACGCTGTGAAAATAACGAGACCCAGACGGGCGACGCCGCTCCGCCGCCGGATTCGCAAGGCCCCCGACACGCGCTTGTCGCCTATGTAAACGACATCGGGCGCGCAGCACTTATCCGCCAGATGGAAGCTTTTGACTATAGTGTCACGGCAGTTGCCGACGCCGACGCAGCCAAAGCGGCGATTGCGGACGCAACCGAAAACGGGCAGCCTTTCGAGGCCGCGCTGATCGATCAGGACATTGACGGAACAAGCGGCGTTGTTGTTGCAAGAGCGCTTGTTCCCGATGATTCCTCCCGGGAAATGCGCAGCATACT
>Ga0181606_10000271_pt1 | contig 42292 bp, 39 predicted proteins | sample 041ome_10_FD_132994 | JGI IMG/M metagenome (GOLD analysis project Ga0181606, IMG submission 132994) | Coastal salt marsh microbial communities from the Groves Creek Marsh, Skidaway Island, Georgia - 041412US metaG (megahit assembly) | ecosystem: Environmental > Aquatic > Marine > Intertidal... | reverse complement strand
GAAACTGGTCCCTGAGCCACGGCGTAAACCTGACCATCCGCCCCTTTCAGTGGAGTCTGCAACAGAATGCCACCCTGTAGCGAATCCGCATTCCCTATAGAAGAAACAGTGACATCTAAGCGAGAGCCCTCCTTGGCAAATGGTCCAATCTCAGCAGTGACCATGACGGCTGCAATGTTTCTTGATTTGTCAGCTTTGTCTGCACGAATTCCTAATGTTTCAAGGGCATTGAGAATACCGAGCTCAGTATACTCGATTTTGGAATCACCCTGCCCTGCTAAACCAGTAACGATGCCATATCCAAAAAGTTGGTTGCTCCGATTTCCCTTCACATCAGTTAAATCTTTGATGCGAGCAGCCTGCAGCAAAAGGGGAACCAATAAAAGAGGAAGAATTCTACAAAGCAAAAACATCATATGTATGTAATTTTCAAAATGGATTAACCACAGAAACCAATTTTTGATACCATGACTGCTTTTGGGCGTCATTTAAACTACCCTTTGCCACAAACTCAATCTGTGCATCGGCAATGTACTGAGAGGAAACTATATTTCTGTATCTCAAACCATCCTTAAAACCAAAACCAATATCCTCCTGCCTGACCATTCCCTTGAGGACAGCGTAGTAACTCTCTCCAGAAAAAGTAACCATTCGGGCACCTTCGAGAACCAGAACTCCATTAGGAAGAACATCAATGACCACAACGCTCACACGCCCCTTTAATTCCTGAGTATTTGCTATCGAGCCACCACCTTGACTTGAGTTCTGAGTCTCAATCTGAGTCCCAGGAAGTCCTCCATTATGAGAGCCCAATTTGCTGTTGGCGAAGAGAAACTGTGAGACCGCATTTTCGATATCTGATTGCCGACTCCGGACCGTATTTTGCGAAGCGGCAAGTGAAGAACTTTCAGCAACATCTATTGTTATCAGATCACCAACTGAATAGGCTCTTTTCCCTCCAAACAATCCTCTTTGGTCATTGCCACTCTTAAGCCAAAGCGATGTAGCAAAAGAAAGGTTCGAGAGTACAAGTGTGAACAATAGGGAAGAAAGAAATTTCATCGGGTATTATAAATGAACCTTTACGCTGTTTTCGCTAAGCACTCTTGCTTGAAACTCTTTGTCTGAGGAAAGATTTTTAACGCGAACGAATGAACCTTCAACACCATCTTCTAGAGCTAATCCTTTCATGGTTACATAGATTCCGTTCCCGGATGCAAAAACATCAACTACTTTACCTTTATTAATAAGCGTAATCTTAGAGAGATGATTCCACTTAAGCGGAGTATCTGGGCGAAGTTGAGAGGAAACTTCGTAACCGGTTAACTTCGCTCCGGCATGCACCGAGTTGGCATATTGCTTAAGGGTATCTACCTTGCGAGACTTCAAAGAGTGAACACTGAGTTTTTCCCCGTTATTCAAGGATTTATTTGTAAAGTAAACATCTTGAAGATGCAAAATTTTGATAGGTGTCGAAAAATCACCAACCTTCACCCCATTCTCCCAAATATCGAATTTTACGAAACAATTTGAGTTGAGTTCATCGGGTGTACAAGAACTCAGCTTGATAATGAAGTTCGAGGCATAGCTGACACTTTCCCACTTCCTGCTAAGATAAACTTTGACCTCTCCGTTGGTTTGAAACCTATGCTTCAATAATTCGCCTAACCTCTTTTGGAGAAGCTCCGTGTCTAACAACATTGTTTCATGCTCAACATCACCGTAAAATTTTTGCTCAGAAAATACGGAGGGGGACACAAAGGCAGAAATCTTCCTTTCAACGCTTTGTTTATTGGAAAAATCCAATGAAATAGGTTGAAGAAAACGCTCAACTCCCCCGCTAAGGGAATGTGAAAAAAGTATTACAAAAGCAATTGCAGAAAATCGCATACCTATCTCTTCAATTGATTCACTCTTGAAAGCATGTCGTCAGAGGTTTGAATCGACTTTGAATTCACCTCGTAAGCACGTTGAGCGATAATCATGTTAACCATTTCCTCCACGACATTGACATTAGACATTTCCAAATAACCCTGCTGAATGACGCCAAATCCGTTCTGACCAGGGTTACCTTGCTCCACTTCACCACTCGCTTCGGTTTGGATGTAAAGGTTTCCACCTAACGATTTCAAACCTGAAGGATTAGCAAATCTAGAAAGTTGAATGGGGGCGAGTTCTTGAGTTCCATCCGGAGTTTCAACAGATATGTTACCGTCAGGTGATATAAAAACATTGGTAACATTGTTATCAATGGCGGGAAATCCATTAAGAGTAAGTCCATCCGCAGTGGTAAGTTGGCCTTCAGGACCAACCTTGAAAGCACCGTCTCGTGTGTATGCTAAGCTTCCATCCGCCCGCTCGACTTCGAAAAAACCAACACCATCAATAGCCACATCAAGTTTCTCACTAGTTTGGGTCAGTTGTCCTTGAGTAAAAATTTTGGCGGTGGAAACAACTTTTGTACCATTTCCCATCTCAACCCCGGTTGGGATGACATTACCAGCACCAGTTTGCCCGCCCGACTGCCTAGGGTTTTGGTAAAGCAAGTCCTGAAATTCGATCTTGTTCTTTTTATATCCCGTTGTGTTAACATTTGCTATGTTATTCGAAATAACATTCAGATTAAGTTGTTGGGCCTGCATCCCTGTCGCACCAGAATAGAGTGATAGATTCATAATATTAAGTTGTTTGTCCTAGAGTACCTATTGCCTTACCTACATTTTCATCAAAAGTTTGGATCATTTTTTGATTAGCCTCATGTGCTCTCGAGACCTCAATCAATCCAATCATTTCCTCAATTGATGATACATTGCTTCCTTCAAGAAATCCCTGCATGATGGAAAAAGAACCTGGCTCAGATTGTTGCGGAAAAATTGTGTCATCCTTGGGAATAAATCCACCGCCAATTCGAGATAATTGAGTTTGAGGATCCTCGAAGTGGAAAACACCAATTTCACCCACTAACTCGTCTCCCTGAAAAACATGTCCCTCCTTATCGATAGTAATTTCTCCAAGATCCGGAGAAGTCGAAATGGAATTTCCTCCGGGGTCGGAAAATTCGTGGCCCATGCTGTTCACTAAAATACCGTCAGAATTGACATAAAACTGTCCGTTTCGAGTGTAGACTGACTCCCCCTTAGAGTTGTTGAGAGCAAAAAAGCCATCGCCTCTTAAGGCCATGTCAAGGGGATTGTTAGTTTCCCTAAGTTCTCCCTCAACAAGATCGGACTGGTTCTTTAGAAAAGGAAAAGAGCCCGGCATATCGTTACGGAGACGATCGTGGGTTGATCGAGGAATTTCACCAGCTTCTAAAGCTTCAAAAGAAACGGCAACCTTCTTGTATCCAGCCACATGACTTGCCGCTATGTTATTTGAAATAATGTTTTGGTACTGCTCAAGACTGCGAAGTGCAGCAGCATTTTCATACAAAGAGAGATTCACGCTGCAAAAGAAGCAAATATTGCGCCACTATTTCAGACACCAAGAAGGAGCAGGGTAAATTGAAGGATGCAGCAAACGGATGCCGTCTGCTTAATAGATACAATCTATTTCAAGGACTTTCCCTTGATCAAAATGAACGAGCAAGCGGACGGGTTTACCATCTTGAGAAATAACCTCAACTACAGGAGAACCCTCTACCTCATAGATTACTTCCTGGGAGTGCTCCGTTTCGGAGGAAAGCTCGTTATTCTTGTCCCCTTCCACCTCAATTGTACTAGACGCCAAGTAAGGAGAAAATCCTGTATCTTTAAGCGGTTGATCGAAATCTTTACCTTTTAAATAGCTTTCCATAAATTAATTGAGCAGGATTCATGCCTGCGGAGCTATCTGTATCTAACAAGATCCTCTTTAGATATGTCCAAAACCAAACTAAGTTCAACGCGTCTGTTTTTATCGGGTTGGTTGGGAAATCTAATCCGGTTGGGTTTGGTGGCACCATGACCAGTCATTCGTTCCAGCTTGTGGGACAACTCTCCAGCGGAATAGTGATTAAGAGCTTCGGTCACCTCAACCGCTTGATGCAGTGAAAGTTCCCACTCGGTGGGTATTGGATTTTCAACAATCCCTTCAAGACTCATTGAATGGGAGTCCACTCTGTAAACCAAAACATGCTGAGATAAAAGCCAAGCCATTCTCTGCATCACCTTTCGACCATGAGATGATAGCTTAGAAGTTGTCGGTTCAAAAAGTGGTTTATCGTCTCCATGATACAAAGTAACCTTCAATCCTTCGGATGAAACCTCTAGCTGAATGACGGAATCATCGATTTCATGAAGTTTTAACCTCTGATACCAATCTTGGGCAATTCTATGGAGGACATCGATATCAATCGATGTGGAATCATCAGTATTACGCATTGTTGTATCAGACCTGCCAACAATCTGATCAACCATACTTCCCGGGCGAGCATCTTTTTGTTCGATAGGAGTGGATTTAGGCACGCCAGCCTTGTAGGGGTCCCTAAAAAATCTAGTTGTGGCTATGATAACTTCCTCGTCTTGAGATAAGATCCAAAGAACGAGGAATAGGGACATCATTCCAGTCACAAAATCAGCGTATGCAACTTTCCACGCACCCCCGTGAGCAAGAAAAGAACCCAAACGATTTCCCCTACTTTTCTTAGTCATGGAAAATTGAAACAAGAAGGATCAACCTCCTTTCGCTGCCTCTTTACATTTTTCTTCTAAATCGTCAGCACTAGGCTGAATTTGTTTATCAAGAGAACGACGGCCAATTTCAACCGCCATAATGGGAGAGAGACCAGTAGCAAAACCAGAAACTGAACGTTCCACGATCCTAAAGTACAACATCTCCTGCCCTTGATTGAGCGAAACGAGACGACCAAGAGGAATACCAACTCCATAAGCAAGAAAGATGCCCAGGAATGTACCGCTAAGTGCAGCAGCAACTTTGTATCCCACTGACTCAGGATCCTCGAGATTAGACATTGTATTGATGATTCCGAGAACAGCAGCAACAATTCCTACTCCAGGAAGAGCGTCGGCTATCATTTCTATCGCTTTCACCGAACGACTTGCTTCTGCTTCTCGACTACTTAACTCGGAGCTAAGAATGCCCCCTATTTCCCCTGGTTTACAACGCCCATCGACAATTGGTCTCAGCGAATTACAAAGAAACTCGACCAAGGGCTTATCATTCAGGAATGAAGGGTATTTGGTAAAGATCGTGCTATTGGTAGGATCACTAACATGCTCATCTAAAGCGGGTGTACCCTTCCTCCTTCCAAGCATGAAAAGTTCGTACAAGAGAACGAGAAGATCAACAAACTTGCCTTGGTTACTAATTCCTCCTTTGAACGCTTTTAAGATATCACTTTTCAGGCTAAGCAATACACTTTTCGGGCTGGACACGATTAAAATACCCAATCCAATTCCGCAAATGATCATGACCTCACCAGCATGAATAAGGGATATAGGGTTGCCGCCAGCCACAGCAAAACCTCCAATACAAGATACAAAAACAATGATAATTCCGATAGTGAGGAGCATTTCTAAGAATTTTTTATTTTTTCGAAAGTTTGGAAGTGAGCACGGAGGATAAGAAGGGTTTGAGAAATGATCTGACTTATCCTTCCTTCAGACAAACTAAAAAGATGAGCAATTTCAGACAACCTCAAATCTTCCACATAGTAAAGTAGCAGTATTTTCTGGTTCTGCTTTGGCAAGTCCTTAATTTTTTCACGAAGCAGAAGTAACTTCTCCTTTTTTTCGACCATCTCAAAAGCAGTTGACTCGGTAGGGTCAAACAAAGTCTCAGATAACGAGTTGGATCCATCCTCGTCTGAGTATCCGGACTCAGATCCCTCCATTGGGATAAAAATGACTGGTTGAGTTTGCTTTAAAAGCTCACCGTATTGTTTAGGTGACAAACCCAGTGCCTTTCTTATTTCGACCTCGGTTGGTGGATGTCCGAGAGAGATTTCGAGCTCAAGAATTGTGGCTTGCAAAGATCGTGCTTTGGCACGGTTGGCTCTTGGAAGATGATCAATTCTCCTTAATTCATCAAGCAACCCCCCTTTAATTCGAAGAGTCGCATAGTTGCCAAATGATTTGCCCTTAGATGGATCAAACTTATTAACCGCGAGAATTAAGGATCGGACTGCCACTCCATACATATCCTCTGTTTCGTAAGTTTCAGGAAAGTGATGTCGTAAACGACTAACTATTGACTTAGCTAAAGGGAGATACTTTTCAATCCATGCATCCCGAGAAGCCTTAGACATCATTGCCTGACGATAGGTTTCTGCAGCTAAATTCATGCGGACCTTGTCTGCATCCGTGCTATCCTTTGGAACTGGCGAATCCTTCATCACTAAGAGTTATTGGGCAAAACATTTTTGGCATTCCTGATCGCCTCAATGTTCGTTGCTGCAGCGAGTTCTTCCTTGGAGATGGGCATCTTCTTTCTAACTGAGTCTGCCTGATCAATCTGCTTAGATGGTTTACCCACATTGGTGGCGTTCTCAGATTGTTGCACGGATGCGGAAAGTGCAAAACCAAGTAGAAAACGACCGCTAATAGAAAAGAAAACGCATCCAAGAGCACCATGCAAAGAACCTAAAACAAAGTCATGATACAATAAGCTAGAAATTAGGTAAAAAAGTAAGAAACCAATAAACCCACAAAAGAAGAAGAAAAATTTTGCGTCATCTTTCATAGATTAAAACTGAGAATAAGTCGAAAATCCTTTAGAATAGACTTCTTCAGGAAAAGTTTTGGAAATCATTTGGTTGAGAACACCCTTGGAAAAATCGCCGGTAACATTTTGACCATTACATATACAAAATGGGCTAAGTCCCGAGTTGAGAATGATTGGCCAAAGTTTAGTCGCATTGGAAAGCTCATCAAAATGAGTAATTGCTAAATGAGTGATGCCCAAATGTTTTGAGGCTTGTATGGAGCGATTCAAAACTCGAATGTCGTAGGCTCCGTTGATAACTAGAACCCGAGTATCAATCGAACATTTGTCGAGAGACTCCTTTGTTTGACTCCAATCTTCCACTTTTCCGAGGGAAAGCCCCGGCAAATCAACATATAGAGGGGTTTGCTCGGAACTGGAGGGAAGCATGGAGAATTCTCGGAAAAGAGTAACCCCGATCACCTCACAGAAAATTCTTAAAGAATCATCAGGATTTGGAACACCATTCTCAATCTTGAGAACCATCGGCAATCTCTTGTTTATAAAGACTTCATTCGCCAAAACTTTACAAAGAGTTGTTGTCTTTCCAGAACCTGGAGTTCCAATGAGAGCAACTCGATTAGTGAGAGAAAGTTGTGGGTTAGACTTAAACCTGTCGGATAGACCAACCGTAATTTTTTTCAAAGCGTCTGCAAGGGGAGAATTTTTTACATCTGACCAATTAGACCAAGACTTTATCTGGGAGAGCAGATTTTCATCAAAACCTGACCTCGCTAGTAGGGAATAAATTTCATCATCAGAAGAGATGGATTGTAGCTTTTTAGTCCCTAGATCAGCAGATTCGTTTTGCTGGGATTCCTTCATAAGATCCCCTGTATGCTCGACAGGCTTCTCAATAGACTTACCTTCGACCATATCTTCATTCCCAATTGTAGTTTCATCGGAGTCGCTATCATTTCCAGACGGTATTTCGGCAATAACCTCCAATTTTGGAGAAGAAATAAAGCGCTTCAAACCTTCGCCACCGAATTGCCTCACTGAAACTACTTTAGCATCGTCACCCAATTTCTCCTTAATCAAACGAACCGCTTCCTCAGCTGATCGAACCACCAATCTGAATCTTTTCGATTGGGTAGAAACGTCTTTTTCAGATTGAATTGTCATGAAATACTAGACCTTAGACGGACATTTCCACTTTGTTGGAATGATTCGATTCTTCTCCCAACTGGTTGGGCAATGACCGTGAAATCTCCTCAGGTAGTGCATGTTTCTCCAAGGTGATACCGGCATAAGGCTCGATCATTGTTTCGCTGGGAATTTCTTGGAATGCCAGGATTACCAACTGTGGAAAACTGGGCTCCATAAATCTCCTCAGAGCAAGCCTTAATTCCGAAGATGTCACCAAGAGCGGAGTAAGTCCCTCGTTTGCCATTTCGGAAATCTTAGGCTCAATTTCTTTAAGAATTCCTTGTGTGATATCGGGATCCATAGCCAAGCCCACATCAAATTGGCTTCTCTTGACTCTTTGCATGAGCATTTGTTCGAGTCTAGGCTCTAAAGTCATAGAGATTAGTTTATTTGGAGAGGCCTCGTATTCCTTTACAAAATACATGCCCAACCTTTTGCGGGTCTGCTCGGACAAATCATCCGGATTTTTGGTAATTTGGGCCATATCAGCGATCGTCTCCAAGATCAGAGTGAGGTTTTTAATAGGTATTCTCTCACGCAAGAGGTTTTGCAGGGTTCTTTGGATGATCCCGACATTCACTAAATCCGGAAGTAATTCGCTGACTAATGTTGGGTTTTTGTCTTTAATTAGATCTATGAGCCTTTGCGTACCCTCGCGCTCTAAGATTAAGTAGGAAAAGCGCTTCAATATATCGGACAAATGAGTGACAAGCACGGACGAAGGATCAACCACAGTAAAACCTTCTACTTCAGCCATTCTCTTATCGTTTTCTGTGATCCACTTCGCTTTGATCCCAAAGACTGGCTCAACCGTTGAAACTCCGGACAACTTCGAGTCGTCACTTCCTCCCATGTTCATCGCTAAGAATCGCTCGGGCATAATACTTGATCGGGCAATTTCCTTACCCCGTAAGACAAAACGATATTCATTTGGTTCCAACTCGATATTGTCTCGGACGCCTATGGTTGGAAGGAGCATTCCCATGTCCCGGGCAAAGTTGGTTCGAGCACCTGTAATCCTTTCAAGCAAATCACCACCCTTGGACTTTTCGGCCAAAACTAATAAACCATAACCCATTTCTAGGCCAAAAACTTCTTGCTCGATTGCACGTTCCATTGGAGAAAGAACGGGTTGCTGATCACCTTCCTTGCCAGTGTCAGCATTAGACGCAGAGGACTCACCTGTCTGGGATGGGGGCAAAGAGGATCCAGATGGAGCACTTGTAATTTCCTCAAATTGCGATTCGGATTCAGCTTTCTTCTTAAGGTAGAAGGAAAGGGCAAAGCAAGCGGAAGCAAGAATGAAAAAAGGCCAGAATGTCTCAGACAAAAAGAAAGAGAACATCAGTAATAAAGTCCCTGCGATTGCGATCGCTCGGGGATAAATAGTGAGTTGCCTGCCAACAAACTCACCCAAGTTGGCTTCATCAGAGGAACGGGTCACCAAAATACCAGCAGCGATCGATACGATAATTGCGGGAATTTGGGAAACCAAACCGTCACCTATCGACAAAACAGTGTAAGTTTGCAAAGCGTCAGTAATGAGAAGGTCACGCTGAAAGTACCCAATCAAAATCCCACCGATGATATTGACTGCCGTGATAAAAATTCCTGCGACTGCATCCCCTCTTACAAATTTACTCGCTCCATCCATGGCACCATAAAAATCAGCGTCTTTTTGGATTCGCTCCCGACGCTTGAGCGCCTGTGCTTCAGTAATCATTCCCGCATTCATCTCTGCGTCAATCGACATCTGCTTACCAGGCATGGCATCCAAAGTAAACCTGGCAGTAACCTCCGCAATACGGCCTGCACCTTTGGTTATCACCACAAAATTGATAATAACCAAGATAAGAAAAATCACAGAACCAACAACATAATTGCCCCCCACCACAAATGTGCCGAATGATTGAATGACTGAACCTGCATCTCCCTCAAGGAGGATAAGTCTGGTGGAAGCAACATTAAGCCCCAACCTGTATAATGTTACGGCAAGTAGTATGGTAGGAAAAACGGAAAACTCAGGAGGTTCCTTGATGTAAACAACGGTGAGCAGAATCAATAGAGAAATACCTATACTTAGTACAAGTAATAGACTTAACAAATCCTTGTGAATCGGTACGACAAGGAGAAAAATCGCCGCAAACAACCCAAAAATGAAGCCTAAATCAGAATTACCCTTGAAACGGGAAAAAAACGATAAAAGTCTGGGCCAAATTAAGTTCATGCAAACCTCACAGATGTTGTTCGTCTAGCAAGCAAACGACGTGCCTTTAGACGGTGAAAATAGTAAGCGTGCGACCGATAGACTTGAGCCAAAATTTGAGCGACAACTCGATAAAGTTGAAGGGGAATTGACTCACCCACTATTCCAATCGCATACAGCATACGAGCGGTTGATCTGTCTTCAACCATTGGTACATCGTATTCATTTGCAATAGCTTTTATTCTTCGGGCCACTTGATTTTCTCCTTTCGCGACAACAATGGGAGCATTATCCGTGCCCTTTTCATATTTTAGAGCCACAGCGTAGTGAGTTGGGTTTGTGACCACTACATCAGCAGTCGCTACATCTTGCAAATTTTGCCCCATTACAAGTTCCATCGCTTTTTTTCTCTGAGCAGCCTTAACTTCAGGAGCGACTTCCTTACTTTTCCTCTCTTCTTTGACCTCCTGTTTGGTCATTTTCATATCTTCATTATATTCCTTTTTTTTGATGAGGAAGTTGATAATAGCAACAACAAGAAGCATCAAAAATAAAAGCGTAAACATCACCACAATCAGATGGTATATAAAGTTGGGAATGTGCTGAATCGGAACCGGTGCATAAAAGATGGGATCATTAAGGAAAAAGACAATCGTTAGCCAAACAACTGTTCCGATACAGAGAAACTTGAGGAAATCGATCAAAAAAGCCTTTAACGCTTTCAATCCAAACACTCTTTTGATTCCGCTGATAGGATTCATTTTATTGAAAGTAGGTTCGACTGCCTTTGGCGTGAACCTAAAACCAGTCTGTAATCCTTCAGCAAAAAGAGCGGCGAAAAAACAACAAACCAACAAAGGGATAACAATAATAGCAATCATCCTGTAGGATTGTTCTAGTATATTAGCTGTACCAACTTGATTGGTCTCAATCGAATCTAAATTTTCAAAAATAGATCGAGTAAAAACGGATAAATCAAGAGCCTTGGAGGGTCCAAGAAATGTTATGATCAAGAGCCCAGCAAGCAGAGTAGAAGCCATTGCAATTTCCGGAGCTTTTGCAAAACTACCTTTAGCATATGCTTGACTGAGTTTCTTCTCAGTGGGGGGCTCTGTTTTGGAACTTTTATCTACATCTGCCATAGAGTTTATCGATAAAAGTAAAAGCTATCCAGACTGAATCACATCTAGCATTACTTCAACTGAACGCCTGCTATGCTCTAGGACATATGAAGAAATTAAGAGAATACAGGACACCAAAAGGATCAATCCGCAGAGAATTCTAATAGCAAAACTGGTGATAAAAACATTCATCTTGGGTACCGCCTTGCCTAAGACAGCAAATGAAATATTGATTATGAAATTTAATGCAATGAAAGGAGCAGCGATCAAAGTGCCTAGAACAAACACATTCGCAACCTCTCTGACAAATTCGAAAGTAGGGTTTGTATGCAAAAAGTAGTTACCAATTGGTAAAAGCTCGAATGATAACACAAAGGCACGAATTACCTCGTGATGTAAATTAGCCACAAAAAAAATGAGGAGGCCAAAATAATAAAATAGACTTGTAAGCGTTGAATCTGAAGAGCCAAGCAAAGGATTCACACTACTACTCGCCATCAAACCTATTTCATAAGAAATTAAATGACCCGCGAGCTCAATCGCAAAAAAAACCATTCTTACCATCATAGCGAGAAGCAGACCTATGCATACCTCATTCATTGATAAAAGGATGGCACCAAAAAAGTGTTTAGCTAGGGAAATATCCGCTGGTACCGAAGGATTGATCAGTAAGGACAAAATGAGCCCAAAACCAATTCTATACCTTACTGGAACTAAATTCCCCGCGAACAAAGGAATACCCAAAAAAAAAGCACCCGTTCGCAAGAAGACTAAGACCCATACAATTATTTCAGATGCCTCAATAGTCATTGAGCCATAGTGGGAATAAGATCAAACATTAAGATACAAAAATCCGTAAGAGTCTTGAGGATAAAATTCGCCCCAATTACTATCGCGAGCGATACACAGATTAATTTAGGAACAAAAGTAAGGGTTTGCTCCTGAAGACTCGTAATGGATTGAATAAAACTAACAAGCAAACCCACCACAGTAGCTGTTCCAAGGATAGGAATGGAGAGCAGAAGACCTGTTTGTAAAAGATGCCTCATGACATCCACTGCAAGTTCCATTGTCATTACCTGGAAATTTTAGCTCACATTGAAGCTTTGTACCAAAGATTGCACAATCAGATACCAACCATCGACAAGAACGAACAGGAGTAATTTAAATGGCATGGAAATCACCACCGGCGGCATCATCATCATACCCATGGACATCAATGAGGAGGCTACAATGAAATCGACCACAATAAATGGAATGAAAATCAGAAAGCCCATTTGGAACGCCGTCTTTAACTCACTCAAAATGAAAGATGGAACTACGATACTTAAAGGTAGTTGATCACGAGTCATCGCACCCTGCCTGGATATTTCAAGGAAGAATTGGACATCTTCCCGCCTCGTTTGATTCATCATAAAATCTTTCATGTGAGATGTCGCAACCATAAGGGCCTCCGAAGATTTCATAGTTTTCTCAATGTAAGGAGTCACTGCATCATCATAAATTCGATTCCAGACTGGTCCCATAACAAAGAAGGTGAGAAAAAGGGCTAAACCAATAATGATTTGGCTCGAAGGAGCGGCATTCACTCCAATAGCGTTGCGAACAAAGCCAAGGACGATAATCATCCTGGTAAAGCAAGTCATCATCATAATGATAGAGGGCCCCAGCGTAAGAAGGGTCATTGCAACAACAAGTTGAATAGCTAACCCGAAATCACCATCATCATTGGCACCAGTCACATCAATCCTGAGCCCCGGCCCCCCTACTCCAGTCTGAGCATCAAGAGGCTGATGCAAAAGAGCGAAGGTAGAAATTAGGGCAGAAAATACGAAGCAAAGCCGCAAGGTGCCAAAAGTTCTTGTAGTACTCCAGTTATACATTGTCAGGTCTCAGCAATCAGTGGAATCGGTGTTACCCGAATCGTCGCGTATGGCAGTTAGGTGCTGTATGGAACCTGGACTTACTCCGAGAAGATGCTTTTCCTTTGCATATTCTGCAACTACCAAAAATTGCCTATTCCCCAAAGAGTGAGAATCTGAAATTAGAATACCCTTGGTCTTACCTTGGTCAGAAAGGATTTTTTTCCCTTTGTAGAGGCGCGTGAAGATGAAAGCACCGACGGAGAGAACGCCCAAAAACCCTACTAATCTTACAACCTGTAATGTAAAGTTTGAACCATCTAGGTCGAGCACGGGCTGACTGTTGGCAATAAGGGGAGTAAAAACCTCCATTGCAGTAAATTCACGAATTTGAACGAAATCTACAGCTTAGGCAAAAGAATCAACGATCTCAGTAATCTTGAGACCAAATCTATCATCAATGACCACAACTTCCCCAAGAGCAATAAGCTTTCCATTGACTAATAAAGACACAGGGTCTTTGGCATTTTGTTGAAGTTGAATTTGAGCACCGGGGCTTAACTCTACAATCTCTTTCATCGGTAACTGTGCCGTGCCTAACTGGACTGTGACCTGAACCTTCACATCCATAACAATGTCCATCTTTTTACTATCCATTTGCTTTTCCAATTAATTTTAACCCTTCCGAAATACATTCATTAACTTGGTAGGCTACACGATCACCCTCAAGTCCAACTTCTCCAACAAAACAGGTTCTCCCCTCAATCCGAATCTTGGTTTTAGATATGATTTCAGGGCTCATCTCAATGACATCATTTACCTCTAAATTGAACAAATCGCGAACAGTGAGGGCAAATGCATCCCACTCAGCAGAAATATCAACAGGAATGTGATCATACACTTCATGCCACTTGGGTGATTTGTTAGGTTTTAAATCCTTCTTTGCCGGAGAGTTAGCGGCAAGAAGAGTACTCAGCACCGGTTCGAGAGTGTAATACGGGACAGCAATACGAAGCGGGCCAGAAACATCTCCAAATGATGCTTCCATACCCAATACAAGCATCATCGCATCAGGGGGGGAAGTTTGTAAAAATTTACCTGTGGTTTCAGTACCAATGACGCTAGACGAAAGTTTCTTAACAGAATCCCATTGCTTACACCATTCCTCCAAGATTATCATGTTAAAATCCTCTAACAATGCTTTCTCAATGTCAGTGAGTCCACGCTCCTCAGGGTTGGTTGAACCTCGCCCGCCTAGAATACGATCAACGACAGTGGCCGAAAGATGTGCATTCACATCGAGTAACCCGACACCATTAAGTTCTTGTATTTTAAAGAGCGTTACGCAAGAAGGACTGGAAATAGAGGAAACGAAAGAACTGTATACATCGGCATCCAATGACTCGAGTTCCAAATTAAATTCAGTCCTCAAAAACATCGAAAGATGACCGCCTAAATAATATACAAATTGCTCACATCTCGATTTTAGTAGGGTTAAATCAGCATCTGATAAAACTATCGGATTTGTAAAGTCGTAATTCTTTATTCGCACCGAGGAGTGATCGTTTACTTTGGTACCATCAAAGAGGAATATAGCACCCTCACGAGTACTTTGGATCTCATCAACATCAAAGCTTTCTTCTTTAAGTTGTTCCTCTTCTGACATATCCGGGGTAAGGTATAAATTATTGAACGACGAATTGAGTAAAGTAGATTTGCCTAATTAGATCACTTTCACCATCCCTGTATTTCCTCAAAACAAGTGAAAAAGCTTTCTTAAGGTCTACCCTTACTCGTTCCTGGAACCCATCTAGTTGGGCATCTTCAAAAGTATAATTTCCCATTATAGATAGAGCTTTGTCTCGAATACGATGCTCATTCATTTCGAGAACTTTTTCAAAATCACCGGCTAAACCCTCCAGGCGAATTTCCAAATTTATATACCTAGACTTGATAGGACCGCCTAAGTTGGTAATTAATTGATTGATCTCGTAAAATTTCTCGTCCCCAGAAGGTTCCATGTCGAGTGGCTGCCCACCTTCAATAATTTGGTTTTGAACAGGCTCTGCAGGCTTATTCATCTTGATAATGAAAAACATTGCTCCTGCGGTAAGGAGGGGGGCAAGAATAATCGCAATCAAGGCGGGCAATAGATTACCACCACCTCCGCTTGATGGTTTAGGTTCAGGATTATTTTCTGGAAGCTCGTCTAGTTGGGCTGCACACATATCAAGTAATTAATGGTTGTAGAAAAATTATCTCTTAAGATTAACTGCCTCAGAAAGAATCGAGTCAGAAGTAGTTACAACTCTGGATCCTGCCTGGAATGATCTTTGGTGTGTAATCATCATGGCAAACTCATTCGTTAAATCAACATTGGAAAGCTCTAGGGCAAACTGCTTAATTTTGCCGTTTGATCCCGAACTGGGTATAGAAGCCGCAGTGCCATCTTCGTTAGAAATCTTAGCAGCCTCTCCACTAGAATCAGAGTAGTAGCCATTACCAGCACGACGAAGGTACTGGGGAGATCTAAAATTGACTAACTTTACTTGACCAGAATTGCGTATCTTATCCTCCCCATCTACGCTTACGACTAATTGAATCCTACCATCGTCTTCAATTCTTCTCGCCAATAAACTTTCTCCGTCCAAAAGCCCAATCTTCACATGCTCGCCAGCAACATCCTGCAATTCAAACCGAAACGCGTCCCGAGTAACCAACTTCCCTTCTGAAGTAGATTCGAATGCACCTGCTCGTGTGTAGAAAAATTGATCAGAAGTAGGATCGTAAACCTCGAAGAAACCACCTCCGTTGGGCAAGGCTTCACCTTGAATCGCAAGATCGAGATCTAATCCTGTATTCTCAAGAACACCTTGATTGAAATCCGTAGATATGGAACCGACATGAACACCAGTGCCTGAGCTTTTAAGGGTATTGACGGATTCCCCATTCGCACCAGTGATTGCCTTGTTCACATGCATGTAGAAATTGTCTGCATAGTGAGCTTTGGCAGATTTGTATCCAAGTGACCCCACATTTGCGATGTTGTTTCCTAAAACCTGCAAACCCTCGGTAACTGATTTGAGAGCAGAGACGCCGTTGTGTAAGGATGGAATCATTGACAGGAAATTTACTGAGCTAAACGCACTTTAGTGATCGCATTAGGTGAGTAGACCTGCCCATTCACAACCACTTCAGATGTTCCATCATGGGAACTGTTTATCGATTCAACCACCCCAGAGATTTCCGTATCGTTGTCAGTAATAGTCACTTCTCGGCCAAGGTAACCCTGGGCAAGCATGGCATGATGAGAATCAGCGAATTTGGAAAAGCCTTTGGAAAACTGCTCCATCTGTTCAAGTGAGGCAATATTTGCCATTTGAGAGATAAATTCAGTATCCTTCATGGGTTCAAGAGGATCCTGATTGGTGATTTGGCTTGTCAGCAATTGCAAGAAATCCTCCATTTGCAAGGACGCACCACTTGAACCTTGACTAGGGTTTGTGGGGACGGTTGAGGATGGAAGAGAAGCAATAGAATCAATCATGATATCTGGGTTGATGAGAGTAATTTAGTGCGGTCAAAGTCATCAAAAGAGTTGAAAAACTGGAGACTAAATGGGGTGGACAAACCAGTCTGCAATTTGGCAAATAAAGCAGAAAGCGAATCCTTGAGCCAAGGGTAATTTTGGTGACTTTCGCAAATAACAGATACATCGATATTTTGTTTAGAGCACTCCATGCGAAAAGTAACCTGCTCTTGGTTCGGCAAGTCGTATGAAAAACGGATAATCTCCGACTCTTGCTGGGAGTCACGGCCAAGTTTGGGAAGCAATCTGAAGAGAATAGTTTCAGAAAATGAATCACAGAAGTGAAGATCTGATAAATCGGAGCGTTCCCTGTTGAGGGAATTGGTAGCAAACTTGGTATCCAAAAATTTCTCACTGAAACCGCTTGGAGCATTTTTCGTGCCAGTACCACTGCCATCAGAAGGGGATTTATCTGACATTGAGCCCTTTTTATGTTCTAAACGAGCCTTTAATTTCTTCAATGCAAGTTCCACTTGAAAAACCAACCTCCTAATATCTGAAACAGGAAGGTTCGGCGTTTTACTCTGAGTAGTGGGAGTTTGATTCTTTGCAAAGATCACAACATCACCTTGACTGGCCCCGCTCCCCTTTTGAGGAAACAAAGAGTTCAGTGATCTTAAGTTGCTCTTGATGCTCTTGATAATGGAGACTTCTTTGGGTAAAAATGGGGTATCCAAACTCTTCCCATCAGAGAAATGGTTTGGGGCGATGGATTTGGGTAGTTGGGCCTTTAAGCTTGGAGGGGGATTGGATTTAGAATTTAATTCTGCTTGATTGCCAAACTTTTGAGCAACTCCCCCATGAGCAGTGCTTGAAGAAGGAGGAGGAGTCTTGGAACTTTGGTAATTGTTAAGGTGCGACTGAAACGACGATATTTGCGTTTTGGGGGGAAGCCAAAATGACCCATTTTTACCTATAGACTGATGCCCGATATTGGATGCTGGAGTAAAAGATAGGGGGACAGACTGAGACATGAAAAAAAATGTAGGTCTGAAGATTATTCAAGGTTTACACTTGGGAGTAAGCCTCGGTCTCTCATTGCTAAAGCGTCAGCCAATTCAATAAGCTCATCCTGATCACTATTGAGCATGAATGAAATGATTGGGGCCTTGTCTTCTGACTTCAACATTTCAAAAATTCCGAGAGCCTCTTCAAACCTTCGTTTTTGTCTCCAATTTTGGATCTCAACACTTGCTACTTCGGGCCCCATTTCAACCCATCTTTTAGCAGTATCTTTATATTCCTTAATTTTTTCATCGCTAATGTCTTTCCCCTGCCTGGCCTCAAAATCAGTCAAGCGGGCGGATAGATCTTCCTTGATTCGGTCTAGTTCCTTTTTTTGCTTTTCCAAAGACTCGAGGTCAAGGGTTAGGGCAGACTCTCTGGCATCGAGTTCCCTTTCTCTATCCAACAATCTTTCTTTGAGCATTGCTAATTCTTTGGAAAGTTCATTCATCGAGTGAGTCTCGGCTGGAGAATAACTTGTGTCATCGGCATCAAATTCGACACTTGTAAATTCAGCCTTCACCTGGGCAGGCGGTTTGAAAATTGAATCATAATTCATCCACAAGATGATTCCAGCACTGGCAACTGACAATATGACAGCTCCCAAAACAATAAATACAGGTGGTAATTTCATAATTACATTACGGGGTTAACTCTATCAAAAAGATACCTTGCTCCAATAATATCATCAAGTTCGCGCTCCTCCTTTTTAGTCTCAAGATCAATATGCTCACTGGTCTGCCTGTCTTTGAGGTTTTGTAGGCTTTCTGAGTCCGTATTCTTAGTTAGAAAGATTTTTCGGCGGGATTCCTCTATTGTCTTCTGCTGGCTTAGGTCAGAGGAAAGACTTTCAACCTTGTTTCGTGCATCCTCAATAGACCCAATTAACGAGGTTAAGTCATTCGCCCGGAAGTTGGTTTTCTGTTTATCGCCGACGAAATTCTCGAGTGAATAAACATGTGCAATTGCTTTTTTTAGATTTGCCTCAATTTGCTGTCTTTCATGTATCGACTTGGCGTAATCAAGAAGTGCCCTTTCTCTGGATGCTTCCCTTAACTTCAAAAGAGTTTGCAGCTTGAACTTAAAGGCTTTCATTTCATTATCATGTTTAATTCGTTAAACGCATTTTTTCGTTCGATTAACGAATCATACTTTTGTCTTAGAAAAATGGAAATTTGATCAAATTTCTCAATGGCCAGATCAATCTTAGGGTTACTCTTCTTAACATAAGCACCTACATTGATCATGTCCTCATTTTGGGAGTAAGTTGAAAGTAAATCACGAGCCATCGAAATCGTTCCAATTTCTTCATCGCTACAGACAGCACGATCCAATCTACTGACACTTTTTAAAACATCTACAGCAGGAAAATGATTGGCGTTTGCAAGTCTTCGGCTAAGGACAATATGCCCGTCCAAGAATCCACGAACTGCATCTGCGACTGGCTCATTCATATCATCGCCTTCGACCAGTACTGTGTAAATTGCGGTAATTGCACCCTCCTCGCTGGTGCCTGTCCTTTCGAGCAACTTGGGTAACAAGGAAAAAACAGAAGGCACATAACCCCGCGAGGCAGGAGGTTCTCCGGATGCAAGCCCGATCTCTCTTTGAGCCATAGCGAAACGAGTCAATGAATCCATAAGCAATAAGACTTTTTTTCCTTCGTTTCTAAAGCCTTCTGCAAGTGCTGTCGCCAAAATTGAAGCTCGAATTCTCATGGGTGCTGGCTGATCAGAAGTGGAGACCACAATTACCGACTTTTTCATTCCCTCCGGCCCCAAGTCTTTTTCAACGAACTCACGCAGTTCTCGTCCCCGTTCACCGACAAGAGAAATCACATTGATCTCAGCTTCTGAACCACGAGCAATCATGCCAAGAAGAATCGATTTCCCCACTCCGCTACCAGCAAAGATGCCCATTCTTTGGCCGATTCCCATTGGAACAAAAGTATCCAAAGATTTGATTCCTGTGCTGAAGGGTTCGCTGATGAGAGCACGACCAAGAGGATTAGGGGGTTCTGCGTAGAAGCCATCTCTTAGAGGGGCCTGCAAAGGACCTTTCCCATCAATTGGCCTGCCCATTCCATCAATAATTCGGCCAAGAAGAGCAGGACCGAAAGGTACAGAATTAGAATTTTTCTTCGATACAACTTGGCAACCAGGATGGATCAAATGAACACTGCTTAGTGCCATGAGCAGGACGACATTTTGTCTAAAACCGACAACCTGTGCGTCAATTTTTTCATTATTTTTGACCGAAATGATGCTACAAACTTGACCAACGCTAGCCTCAGGCCCCTCAGATTCAATCAATAGCCCGGTGACTTTTTGCACAGTACCAACCTTATCGAAAGTTCGAACACCTCTAATTCCATCCTCGAGAAAGGACAACCTATCGCTAAGGGAACTAACCATCCCCCTTAAGCTCCTCTTCAATCCTTCGCAACTTGGTGGCAATTCTACCATCCAAAAGCCCAAATCGGCTTTTTATCTGGCAGTCACCTCGAGACAAAGTTTCATCCTCAAAAAATCGGACTTTAGGCAAATCAGGAAGAAGAGAATCATCTCCTTCTAGGTTGTCAAATATTCCAGCAATTGCACTTGCAAAACCGCTGTCATCAACATTATCTGTCTGAGCATCTGCTTTGGAGTTAATTCCTTTGAGCAAAGCCAAATCCTCTGGACAAAGAAAAACCTCTAGTGCTTCATCCTCGTTGGTAAACTCTTTAATAAGAGAGCGGATAATCTGTTCAACTGCATGACTATCAATAGGTATACCGGGAAGGACTCGTTCAACCACCCCAAGTACCAAATCAGGCAACCGTTCGTCTAGTTCTTCTAAAGTCTGGTCAACTTTAAGACCTATTTGATCAAGCAGTTCAGCTTGACGAAGAGCAAGATCCTCCCTGAGCTTTACAATTTCTCTTTGGTAAAACTCTTGTGCATGAGTCTTACCTTGCTCGATTCCTTTCTCCAAAGCCTCACCGACATTTACTGCAGGAACCGAGGGCTTACCAAAGTGTTTAACCGAAAAACCGACTGGAGGATCGCTAAAAAGAACTTTCTTATTGAACAACAATGTCACTTCCTCCGGTATCCAGAATAATTTCTTCGTCCTCCTCAAGTTCACGAACGATCTGGATGACCCGGTCTTGGGCAGCTTCAATTTCCGAAAGACGCTTGGGACCGAGAAACCCTAACTGCTCCTCCAATGCCTCGACGGCACGCTTAGACATCGTCGCATATATGGCTTTCTTTAATTCGGCGGTAGCATTCTTCATTGCAATTACCAAATCGTCTTGATCAACTTCTTTGGTAATCTTGGAGACATCACCTGGGCTAAGACGAACAATATCTTCGAATCGGAACATTCTTTGGCGAATCGATCCGCCCAATTTGGGATTTCTTTTTTCGATACTTTTGAGAAGTTCTTTACTTTTATCCCGGTCAAACCAATTGAGGAGATCAGCTGCTACTTTTACTCCACCAGACAAAACTTGAGGAGATTGCCCTTTTTGCCCGATCCGACTTCCTAAAGTGTCTGCAACCACTCGAACTTGAGCAAGGGGAGTTGTTTCCATCGCCCCCACCCTTTCGATTACTTGTTCTTGAACATTAGGTGCCATCAGTTGTAAAACCTCGGAACCTTTATCTGCATCAAGATTTGATAACATGAAGGCAATTGTTTGGGGCTGCTCAAACCTCAGTACATTGTAAATTTGACCTGAATCCATGTCTTTAATATCGTCCATGAAGTCCAAGGAATCTCGGGATGGGGCAATTCTGTTCATGATGTTATTTGCCTTAAAATCACCATGAGCAAGCTCCAGAGTCTTGTGAGCAAAGGAATAACCGCCCAAGTTGGAATTGACACTCGATTCAATAATTTCAGAAAATTCATCCAGGACGCAGTCCTTAAGGTCTTGGCTAACAATGGGAAAATCGCCAATTTTCTTACAAATGCTATCCGCGTCTTTTGCTTCAAAGCGCTTTAAAAGCGTAGAGGACGCGTCAGGACCCAGGGCAATCATAAGCAAGGCAAGTTTCTCGTGCCTCGACATTTTTCTATATCTTTCGCTTACGCTTTCCTCTTCTTCGACCTCTTCCATTTTCTTGCCTGATGTGGTGAATTGGGAATATTTATCTTGTAGAGCCAGTTTCTAGATATCGCTTTAAGGCAATACCCACATTATCAGGCTTTTCTTGAATTAAATCATTGAGCAATTCAGGAGTTAAGCTACTTCCCAATGCTCTCTTTCCGATTAAAAGTTGCTGGTCATCTTCGCTAAGGATTTGAACTTCTGCTTCGCTTGGTTTGAACTTTTTTAACATGCGAAGAAAAACGATAAATATCGTTAACGCAAGAATGACACCTACGAGATTCTTCAAATGGGGCCCATAGCTATCGATGAAGTTCTGAAATTGATCTAATGTCTCAGCACCAGGACCTAAGGTTGCGGGAAGAAAGTCAACTTCATGAACCGTAACATGCGTGGCAAGGTCCACCTGATCGAAACGGACACCGATTGCATTGACTACTGCTTGATGAATACCTTCTATATCTTGAGCGGACCGCGGAGTTTCTCCTTTGGAAATGAGAACTGCAGCACTTCTACCGACGATAGTACCCGGCTCTTGTACTTCTTCGCGCAGGGTTCGACTTATTTCAAAATTGGTGGTCTTAGACTCCCTTGCTTCATCACTTCTAGCCATGATAGGATCTTCTTCTGTGGCGTCTTGGCTGACATTGGGAACATTTGCCCCAACCCCTGCTCCGCGGCCTTGTGGTTGGGATTCAGTCGTTGTTGCCTGATCTTTGTCAGTGGTCTGCGAGCGAGGAACCTGCCCCTCAGGGTCAAACTGCTCGTCCAGTAGAGTTGAGGATTTGGTGTTCAGATTGACTGATACCCGAGCCACGACATTGTTTTGACCCACAATCCTGGCAAGCATGGTCTCGATCTTTTGCTCCAATCTTCTCTCTTGTGCTTGGTAGGCCTTCATCATCTGACCAGCCACTCCGGCAGCACCTGATTCACCTTCTTCATCAGAGAGAAGATTCCCTTGGTTATCAAGGACTGTTACATTCCCTTTATTGACCCCTTTAACAGCTCGTGAAACCAAAAATTGAATGGCATTTACATTTGGCTTGTCCAAGGTATTCCCTCCTGTGTCAACATAGACAGATGCACTGGGTCTGTCATTCGGATCATCGCTCAACAGTAAATTATTTTCGGGCTTCACAACGAAAACTTTAGCAGAGCGAATCGCATCCATCATCGAAATAGTACGGGCAAGTTCTCCTTGAAGTGCACGAGTGTGATTTGTGCGCTGCACAAAGTCACTGATACCGAAATTACCTTCATCGAAAATCTCATATCCGACATCTCCGCTTTTAGGTAAGCCCTTCATAGCTAACTCCATGCGTAAATTTGGCAACTGATCTTCAGGCACAAGGATTGAGTCTCCACTGGCACCATATTCAAATTCGACTTTATTTGATTGGAGCACATCCACCACCTCTCCCAAATCTTGAGAATCAGTACCGCTAACAAGAACACGCATGCTCTTACCTCCTCCAGAGAAAGCAAGTATGGCAGCACTCAAGGCTATGATACCCAAAGTGGCACCAACCAATGAGAATTTTCGCCCGACTGGCAAATTAGCCCAAATTTCACCTAATCTATCAAATCTTTCTTTCATCATTAAAAATTAATAACCTACACTTGCATCCGCATTAGCTCTTTGTAGGAATCTACAAGTTTATTTCTGACCTCAATCATCAAGTTAAATGCCACTTTGGCTTCTTCGGACTTAACAACTGCTTCGTGAATATTATCGGACCGCCCTAGAATGAGATCCTTAGTTTGCTGAGCAGAGACTTTTTTCTTCTGATCAACTCCTTTGACAAATTTTTCAAACATATCAGCAAAGCCGGGAGCAGTAGCTCGATCGCTTGGAGCAACACGATCTATCTGCCCAACACCTGCAAAACGAATACTTGGAGTACTGGCAACACTGGGAACAAACGTTGCCCCTCCAACTTTCATTTCAGTAGAAGGTAAAGTTTGGGTAGCAGAAATATTTGAATTTTGACGAAGTAAATCGCTCAGAGAAGGTAATGATGTAATAGCGTCCACTGTGGATAAAGGTTAAATAGTTATTTCCCTATGGATAAGGCTTGCTGGGCCATTCTTCGGGAGGTTTTGACCACTGTTAAGTTTGCCTCGTAAGCACGAGAGGCACTAATCAAATCTATCATCTCACGGGAAACATCCACATTTGGCATCTCGACCATACCGTCCTGATTGGCATGGGGGTGACCTGGGTTAAATATCATCGGACCCGGTGTTTGGTCGTCATAGACATCAGTGACTTTTACCCCATGGTAGAGATTTTCATCTACAAAACCAGCTACTCTTCTCTCAGGGCTTTTTATAAATTCTTCGAAAGCAACTTCCTTTCTTTGGTAAACGTTGCCATCGGCATCTTGGGTCGTATTGGAGTTGGCAATGTTTTGGGCGATGACCTCCAAACGGATCTTCTCCGCTGTCAAAGCACTACCCGTAGCTTCGATCCCAGGTATGAGATTCATGGTCATGAATTAAACCCTCCCCCTAATAGCAAGATGGAGTTCATGCAGTGAACCACTCACTGCACCTGTTAAGTATTCATAATTCAATGCATTCCTATTCATCGCCAGAAGTTCATCTTCCACTTGCACGGTATTACCATCCATACGCACGGGCTTCGCGTCCCGATCAACCTCACTTAGGGGATGCATTGATTTGACACTTGAAAAATCCTTCTTGTCCACTGCTCTACGAAGTTCGGCAGAGAATGCTTTGGGCAAATCGCGTCTTTTGAAACCCGGAGTCTCAACATTCGCTAGGTTGTTAGCGAGGGTTTCATGCCTCAGATGGGTAGCATCGAGAAGCTTCTTAGAAATAATGTAGTTCTCTTGACTGTAGAGATTGTCGAGGATCGCGGTCATTCACCCATGCAATGCAAAACCCATGCCAATTCACTGATAATTATTGACCTAGGGTTCGAGTCTTACTTCGGAAGATATTTTTGATTAACTCCGGTAGAAATCAATTTTAAATGACTCGAAAAGATTGCAGAAATTTGCTAATGATTGGTTGTGAAAGCCCCAGGTTTTGAGAATTGCCAAGTTGGAATTGATTCCAAAGGCTTCATTCTTCAAGCATCTAATTCCTTCTGCGTGTGGGTGGGAAGCACGCTCAACGAAATTCGAGGACATTCCTTTCGTGAACTGATGATTTCTCTTGAGAAAAGTTGGGAAACTGCCCTACCAGATCATTTCCACGCTCATCCTCTTGAGTGTTATCTTCCCCTTTCAACAATGGAATCAAGATCCTCCTTGGGTATTTTTTTAGTACACTGCATCTACCCAACAATGGGCATTGTTTCGATATCCCCAGCCTTGGCTCCCCACGATCAGTTGAAGCAAGCATTCATGGGGGACTTAATGCAGGATCCAAGAGCACTCGCAAACACTTTAATTCGATTACAGAAAGCAGAGAGCCGGCTAGCGGACTATATTAGTCACTTCCCCGGCATCTTTTTTACACAAAGGCCCGATTTTACCTTTAGCTACCTATCTCAAGGTATTAAAAATGTCTTTCCTTTCGATCACCACGAACTTTCTAGAAATAGCGGATTATACTTAGAGAAAATCCTCGTTCAGGACAGAGAGCATTTTCAACACGAAATTAAAGGAAATTCTGCCCAAAAGGAAACTTTTAGCTTTTCGTATCGGATTGTCTCTTCCCCAAACGAGCGAGTTATGTATATGCTCGACATTCGTACCCCAATTATTACCGCGACCAACAAACTATTAGGTTATGACGGGGTTCTCATTGATATCACCAGACAATCCATTGCCGAGCACAGGCTATCCAATTCAGTATGGCGGGAGGGATTAACCACCTTGACCAATGGATTGGTTCACGATTTTAGCAACCTAATGGCTGGCATTTACTCAATCAGCGAACTCTATTTTGGGATGATCCCTAAAGACGACCCGATGGCAAATGGTCTAAGTCAAATAAAGAAAAGTGCGATGCAGGCACAAAAGCTGGTCCGGAGAATTATTGATTTGCACCGTGATAAACCTACTAGTCGAGCAACACACGATTTGCGGTCCTTGATCAAAGACCAGATGGATTTAGTGGGAATCTTGATACCAAGAAGTTCGAAAATTATTACTGACTTTGGCTCAGAGGAAGTGCCTGTTTTTCTTGAAGAAACCGGTTTCAGACAGGTAATCCTTAATCTAATTATCAATGCCCGGGACGCCATTTCAAAGAATGGAAAAATCAAAATTAAACTTCGTAAAGTTAAAAAGGGTGAAAGGGTGATGAAAGGTGCATGTGATTCGCTTTCGCAGGCACCGGTGGACGGAGCAGAGATCTTAATTAGCGACGATGGATGCGGAATAAAAGAAGACATTTTCGAAAAGATCTTCGATCCATTCTTCACCACTAAAAATACCAGCACAGGGTCCGGCTTCGGCCTCTACAACTGTAAAATCTTCATGGAAGACCATAAAGGAAAGATTAGCTTTAGTTCGAAAATCTCTAAAGGTACCACCTTTTTCTTGTTTCTTCCCTTATCGGAGTAACTTGCCCAAAAAGTTGGGTTGGAATTAATCAGTCGCAATTCTCAACGGAACTAATTGTCCGTTTGAGTAGTTCATAACAGAACGGACTTTTCCGGATGAGCTGTAAAGGGTCATAGGTCCATGCAACCTGCCCTTCACATAATGGACTTCCACCCAGGAACCATCTGGTGACTTCTTGACGCTTCTACCGTTAAGCATCCCGTCCAAGTAACTTTGCTCAGTAATTAAGCCACTTTCGTTTCTTTCGATATGCCCGGAAAAAGTTTTCTGGGATCTCCGAGAAACTAAGATCGACCCCGACTCTGAAGAGTCCAATAAATCAAAATCTTCAGTGAACGCACTTTCTGTACCTTTCCATTTAGAGGTAGATGAGGATGAGTGATCTAATTCGCATGAAAAAGTGCAAAGACAGATGAATGCTAACACAACTGATAAAATTTTGAAATTACTCATCTCAGAAAATCATTGAATTCATAAAGGTTGGGATCTCGGACAATTTTTTTCTGAAGTTGCTTAGAAGTTGAATTCATCGAGTCCTCGTTGGAACTTTTCAAATCACCATCATCCGGTGCATCCATGCCCTCTATTCTTTCCTCTAATTCTTCGGGGTCAGTGCCCTCCTCCAGTTTACGAACGACTTCTTCCATACCCTCATCCATTTTCTCACCTGTCAAATCACACATTCTCCGCATCAGAGCCCCCATTTGCTTGGGGTCCGGGTTATCATCATCCATAGTATTGACCGCACCTTCAAGTTCACGCATGACCTGTTTAGCCTGAGACTCATTCAATCTTGAAAATGGATCGTCATCGTGTCCGGCTCCACTTTCCCCATTCGTTTCTTCCAAATGATTCCCGCAGATGGAAAATCCTGAAAGCATTTTGACCATTTTAAGATGCTTGCCATCCGGGCAAAGTGGAATCTCGCCAGCATAAGAAAGAGAACGGGCGAAAAAAGAATATATTTTACCTTTGGAGGGACAATAAAACTCGTATATCGGCATGTTCTTTAATTTTAGGTTTTCAAATACACTTTAATCTAATTTTTTATTATTCTTCATGATAAGCAAGAAAGCATTTCCTCTTTTTTTCCAACCTCCGACAACATCCAAATATTGGATAATAATTCCCGTGCTCTACACATTGTTTCTTCAATTTCTCACCGGTGTACCCAAACCGAGTCTGCTCGAAGAGTTTGACGCCGCAGAAATAATAGTAGCTTTTTCTGAGGAAATTTTCTCTTATCCTTTTTGGCTGCAAGACCTTAGCCACCTACCCCTATTCTTTTTATTCACTTGGACTTGGTTTTGGTATCTTGGTCACAAGAACAAATTGTGGCAGTCCCCCGCTTTGTATATTTCCATGCTCTACGCTTGCTTCAATGAATTGAGCCAGACATTTATACCTCAAAGATTTCCATCGCTCGGCGACTTAACCATGAACATCTTAGGTGTGGTTATTGGCGTTTGCCTGTATAGTTTTATTCATTCAAAAATGTGCAGAAAGCCTAAAGCTTCAAATCTGTAAGTGCTCGCTCCCTTTCAAGTAAAGAGGGATGAGAATGGTGAAAGAAAGAAAGCCATTTATGTGGCAAAGGAAAATTTTTGTTCTTCTTGTACAATTTTCTTAAAGCAGAGGAAAGAAAGGTGCTTTTCCCAGTAGAGGTAGCCGCAAACTTATCCGCTTCATACTCATGTTTTCGAGAAAAGATGTTGCTTATTGGACTAAGCCAAAAGGTAAAAGCCCCCGAATAAAGGGATAGAATAACGATTAAAGGTGCCAAAGACCCCATCGATTCGAAGGGAAGACTCAGTCCGTAGTAAAACCATTCGCTTTTGCTAAGAAAGTCAAGAAACGCAAAACCACCCAGACCCATAAGAAACGAAACAAAAAGACGCTTAGGAATATGCCCAAGACGATAATGTCCAATTTCGTGAGCAACAACGGCCTCTAGTTCATCGATACTCATTTGCTCAACCAGTGTATCAAAAAGTACAATTCTTCGGAACTTCCCGAAACCGGTAAAATATGCGTTCGAATGAGTCGACCTCCTACTGCCATCGATCACCTCAATCGATTTTGCATGGAAACCAGTTTTATTCGCCAATTGCATCAATCTATCCTTTAGTTCCCCTTCATCCAAGGGAGTCAGTTTGTTGAAAAGGGGAAGAATAAATTTCGGCCACAAAATGAAAATAAGCAGTTGCACCAAAAAAAATGCAGAAAATGCCAAAATCCACCAAAAGCCAGGAAAACTTGAACTTAGTGCCCGGAACAACCAATCCAGAAAACCAATCAAAACAAACAGGAAAGGAAAACCAATACAAAAACCCTTAATTTTATCTGTGATCCAGAGCTTTCTGGTAGATTGATTAAATCCGTACTTCTGCTCCACACCAAATTGACGAAACCAATCAAAAAAAAGATCCGGCACCTGAAGTAAAAAAAGGAAAACTGAAGCAAAAAAAGAACAAACCCATGGGCTAGTGGTCGCCCCATGAGTCCACCCTGCGTGATACCAAGGCAAGGCAAAAACCAGCACAAAAGAAAGCAAGGCAAAGGAGAACAAATCTTCAACTCGGGACAACTTACTCTTCTCCAATGTGTAAGAAGAGCACTCTGACCACTCTTGGATGTTCATCACACCTTTTACATGGTCAGGGATGGATTGGGACAAAGAAGTAATGTGAGTAATGTTTCTCGATCTCAAAATTTCATCCGTGAGCAGGCGAATAAAACCGCAAACTAAAATAACTGACTGTACTGAGCTGAACATCGAAGAGGTATCAGTACAGATTTTTGTACAATACCCAACAAAATTTCAAAAGTTGCTTCCAATCCCACTTTGACTAGGATTCGGTCCTATGACAGATCCCAAATCCGAATCCCTGCTCGAAGACTCTTTCGAGGAATCGATCGATCAACTTGAATCTATCGTATCCGAGTTGGAGCAAGGTCATAGTTCCTTGGAGAAAATTATTGCCAACTATGAATGTGGCATGAAGCTCGTTTCCTCATGCCGCAAGCAGTTGAAGTACGCGGAGCTTTCTATTAAAGAAGTCGGTAACTTAGCTCAAGATTCCAATGACTAAAGATCAACTCCTCCCTACAATTAATGATCCATCGGACCTCAGAAAGTTGGAACTTGCTCAACTCCCATATTTGGCTCAAGAAATCCGTGACCGCATTATTTCATCCACTTCCATTAATGGAGGACATGTGGGCCCGAACTTGGGAGTCGTTGAGCTTACCATCGCCCTTCATCTTGTCTTTAACACACCTGAGGATTGTTTTTGTTGGGATGTGTCTCATCAGGGCTATGTGCACAAATTACTTACCGGTAGAAATGGCCCCGCTTTTGATAAAATTCGACAGTCAGACGGCTTAAGTGGCTTTTTAAACCGAGAGGAAAGCAAGCACGACTCCTACGGAGCCGGTCACGCGGGGACTGCCCTTTCAGCTGCCCTGGGGATGTGCCTGGCTCGCGACCGACTAAAAAAGGATAATCATGTGGTCGCGATTGCAGGAGATGCAGCCTTCACTTGCGGGATTACCTTGGAAGCCTTGAACAACATTGCATCAACCACCAAAAAATTCATTTTGGTGCTTAATGATAACGAGTGGTCGATTGCCAAAAATGTAGGGGCTTTTTCCCGCTATTTCAATGAGCTTATAACCAACCCTGTTTATACCAAAATTCACAAGGAGGCTGAAAACTTCATCACTCAGTTTCCTGGTGGTCATTCCCTTATCAATTTTCTCTCCAAGGCTAAAAGGGACACAAAGGAACTTCTCGCACCATCGAGTATATTTGAAAAACTTGGCATTCGCTATTTAGGCCCAATCGATGGCCATAATATAGAAGAACTTGTCCACTTTCTTGAATTCGCCAAGGACTCCAACGAACCCATCGTCCTCCATGTTTTGACCGAAAAAGGAAGGGGCTTTCCCGTTGCTTTGGAAGAACCTGAGAAATGGCATGGTTCTGGCCCCTTTGACATATCATCCGGCCAAACCTTACCCTCGAAAGTCGGTACCCCACCCAAATATCAGGATGTCTTTGGATGCTGCCTTGCCCAACTTGCCAAGCAGGATGATAAGATTTTTGGGATTACTGCAGCCATGCCTAGCGGAACTGGTCTGGATGCCTTAGAGCAAACAATTCCTGATCGGTTTATCGATGTGGGTATTGCCGAAGAACACGCAGTTTTACTTGCCGCAGGCATGGCGACCCAAGGTCTCAAGCCAGTCTGTGCCATCTATTCAACATTTCTCCAGCGAGCCTATGATCAGATCATCCACGATGTCTGTTTGCAAGAACTGCCGGTAACATTTTGCCTCGATCGGGCCGGTCTATCGCCCAACGATGGTCCCACCCACCATGGGTTATTTGATCTTTCCTACCTCAGATGTGTGCCCAACGCCATTGTGATGCAACCAAAGGATGAAGATGAGTTGCAAGATATGATCGCAACTTCCATTCACTGCGGTCGTCCCTCTTTTGTGAGATATCCTCGTGGCAACGGGATTGGCACCCCGCTTAAGAAAACCCCCAATATCCTCGAAATCGGCAAAGCCGAAGTCATCGAGAACGGTGCAGTATTGTCTTTCTGGTGTCTGGGTGATTTCCTACAGCTTGCTCAGAAAATTGCTGATGAGATTGAATCGCAACACGCATTCCGCCCCACCCTAGTCAATGCAAGATTTATCAAACCCCTCGACCAAGAATGCCTCCTTTCCCAAGCACGAAGCCATTCGTTAATTATCACTCTTGAGGATAATGTTTTACAGGGAGGTTTTGGTTCCTCGATACTTGAAACCTTATCTGATGCGGGTCTAACCACTCCAGTACTTAGATTTGGATGGCCTGATAGGTTTATTGAACACGCTAGTTCAGCGGATGAACTTCGTCGCAAGCACGGATTAGGCCCTGATCATATAATCGCCGAGATTGAGAAAAACATTGGCTTGAACGCAGTCAAGTTTCCCACTTCTTTGGTACAGTCCTGATCAGGTTCTCTTTTGAATTAGCGGAAATTAATCCATTTTTTATCTGAAAAATTATAAATCATTGGTGAATCATTCAATTTATCTGTGAAGTAAACCCAAGTACTTAGGGCACTTGAGTAGATATAACCATCGCTACCGCTCCAAATGTCTTCTTCAGTCCAAAGCCAACCCCAAGTATCAACCCACATCCAAGCACCCGGAGAAGAGGTTACTAGCTGTAAATAAATCCATCCAAGGTTGAGGTGGTACGCCCAAGCGTTTTCTTTGATCATGAGAGTACCTAACCAGTAGTTTTCCCATTGATTAAAACTAATTGGGGAGCTACCAAAGCTATATCCATCGCTTGGAGTAACATTGACCAGCATCTCCACTAACTCAAAAAGGCCACTATCTTTTGATTGTACAAGAATTCTTAAATTATGCCTTCCTGTAGCACCCTGCATGGGTAAAAGTTCTAGAGCAGGGTTAGCGTATCTGTCGATTTTCAACTCTGCCCACTCAGGTATATCTACCGCATAAGAAATTCGTTCAGGAGAAATATTTTCCACTGAAAACTCCACACGAGAAAAATCAAATTGTTTAACCTCAACCGATTGCGGGAAAATAACATTGGGGACATCAAACTCATTCCTCGTTTCTATGGCACCTTCAATCAAAGCAGATTGTCCATCATTTGACTTCACCAAGAATGAGACGGGATAAGTGTCATCCGAAAGAGGTGAGAATCCAGACAGAAATCCATTTCCTTCTCCGTCTACAGTAACGGATATCCAGGGAGGCAGGCTCGCTCGTTCAATGAAGTAGGAATCCGGACGACCTATCCAGCCATAAGAGGTAAAGGGAATCTTAAATTGAGAATTATTGCGAAAGTTCCCATACCTCAAAAGGGAACCAGCCGGGCCGGCACCTTCTCGAGAGTAAGAAGCAATAAACGCATTGTTTCCTTGTACATCATTGGAAACGTTCAAGCCTAAGCCTTTTCCGGAAATCAAAATTTGATTATTATCAATGCAACTAATACTAGATATGGTATCCTCTCTATCGGACTGGTAAAAAGTGTAATCTTGCAGATCAAGCTTTCGAGAATCGACCATTGCAAAAAACGCGTCGCTAGAACCTTGTCCGGAGATTTTAGATTGAGAAAGTTCAACACTTTTTGAAAAGTCTCCAGCAAAATAAATCAAACCATGCTCAGTAATATCAAACGAAGATAGGGTTTGGTCTTCAGCACCCCCATAATTATTCGCATCCATCATGTTTAACTCTTTATCAAAAAGACCGATGAAAATATCTTGGTTATTAGAATGAAGTAATTTTGAACTAGAGGTAATTTCGCCGTTGAAATAGCCGGCAACGGTATATACCTCATCGCTAGGTAGAAATTCCACAAATTCCAAAAAGACCGAACCCTTCGATTTTAGTACAGAGTAATTGCTTAAACTGCCATCCAGACCAAGCTGAATGATTACTGAGTTCGATGTCTCCGCAGTTTCAAGAACTTTTTCGCCCATATAAATCTGCTTGTTAAAATTTGCGACCGCCACCAAATGGTCCTCACAAAATGCAAGATCTTGGAGAGAGTCCTGCCCCTGACCACCGAATGAAAACAACCAATCAGCCCTGGATAGATTTTCTTTGTTCAGTTTGGCCACGAAGGCTTCCTTACCACCTCCGTAAGAATAAAGAGGGTGATATCCAAACTCAGTATTTCCATAATAATATCCTCCAATATAAACTGAATCACCCCCGATACAGACATCAGTAGAAAACTCATCACCTCCACCTCCTAGACCATGTAACTTGACGGAGTTGCTGTTCAAATTAATTACCGCTACAAAGAGGTCAGTACCTCCATTGCTTATGATGCTAGAACTTCCCACTTTTAAAGTTCCCCGAAACTGACCGACTACGAAAACTTCACTTGATGATAGTGCGGTCATCTCAACAATGGAGCAAGACCCAGATCCAGAGAAATTAAACCCTTTGTACAATCGAAAATCGCTCGAGAGGTAAAAAACAAAACCAGCAGAGCGAGCCAGTGTAGAAAAGGTCTGATCTTCAATTCCTATTGTACCATTGTAATTTCCCGCAACTATATGACCAGTAGGCAAAGTACTCGTGGAAATAATATCACCATTACCTGCCAAATAAGAAAACGAACTTAGGGAGGGGAGCAAAGAGGAACTATGACGTTGTTCATCGGGGTGGTTGATTAAGATGGAAATTGTAATCACTTGGGAATTGTAATTTGGACCAACTACGCGAACCTTAATCGATTGTCCCACCGATTTGGCCTCTACATAGTCAGTGGTGCCAGGAAATCCTGACAAACTAAATGAGCCACTATTATTGATTAATTTGACCCACTTGGGAGCATCAACAAGATACAATTGCGTAAGCCCACTGTTTAAAAACTCAATGGAATGGGAAGTAAATCGGTCCACCTCAAACACGAGTGGTTCAGAATTGAGTAATTGTGGAGCGGTACTTTTAGGGATCAATGTCAGCATGCTTGATTCTACTCCTAGATGTGCCTCAATAGCTTGGTTCATTGCTATCGCACTGTCCGAAGATCTAATTCCAAGATGAGAGATACCACCTTCATCTGAAAATGCAAATAAGAGAGATTCTTCTCCTCCCCCGTCAAAACTATCAGACCATAAATAAGAACCATCCATACCGCTTATGCTTAGTAAGCCAAGCCCCCTAGAAGCACTCGAAAACTGTGTGCCTTGGTAGCTGATATTTCCCTTGAACTCGAATGCAAAATTCAGGCGACCAAAACCGTCTATTGAACAGATAATCTCAGAAATTTCACTTTCACCAGATTGCGATGTAAAACTTTTCTGCCATATGATGTCTCCCGAGTCCAAAATCTTTACCAAAAGATAATCACTCTCATTTGCAGTACTTTCGTTTTTCACACGCCCCCAAAGGAACATTCCATCCCCTAAAGCCGTGAAATCAGTCACCCGTAAATCCGCAAAGGTCTTTAGATAAGAAAGTTCACCCAAGCTGTTCATCTTGTAGAGTTGTGAATTGGTCAAATTTGTTGATCGGACTAAGAAGAACCATTCATTTTGGAAGTAGAGACTAACCGCATGGTCAACATCTTCCTGTTCAAGGTTGAAGTTCTGAATGACACTACCTTCTCTGTTTAAGATAAAACCCGTACACTTCTTAGAATCGCTTAAAACACTAACCGAACCTAATTTCAATTCACCCTCAAGATTTCCGTGGATCATAATCCCATCCAAACCAGAAGGAGTAACACGCAGATCATCTAACACACCATTGACCAACCATTCAAAACCCCACTTTTCGGTCCCATCTAAATCATAGCAATCAACGAAAAATGTTTGGGTGTGTCCTGGGTTTTGAGCAGAAGGCAAATGCTCACCGGCTACCAAAATATGATTATCAAAAAAGACAAAATCTGAAATATCAACAATTGATCTTGAGGAATAAACGAAGGGGATGATTTCCGGAGTCTGCCTTTCAAGATCAGTGGAATAAATGACATAGCCATCCGAAAGGACCGGTGAATTCTCTTCACGATCAATGGGACTGGAGTCGACAGCGAGAAGATATGCTTTCTCTTTGGTTCCACCTTGGCAGGTTTGGATAAAGTTCTCATTTTCCCTTGTTTCATGAAAACCCAAAAAAGGAGTTGATTCGTGACCAATTAAAATTCGCTGATCGGATAATTCATCCACAGAATAAGAAATTTGGTTCAAACCCTCCTCTATGATAGTTGGGAAATCGACTTGCACCTGATTGGTTACATCTTCTCCAAGGGCACTTTGTGCAAAATAGCCAGGTTCAGAAAAATTACCTTCGATTAGCCCTTTTTGAACAGGCATGATTCTGCTGCCCACTAAACTCAACTTTGCCAAACTGACCCTTCTGACTTCGAGATCGAACTTCAATGTTTGTTCGGCAAGTCCATTGGGGTGAGTGACTTTTACAGTGGTCGAATGAGTCCCGGCGGAAAAATCCTGAGGTACCCCCCTCAACACAAAATTATTTGAGCCACGAGGCTCAACGGACGCCCAACTCGGTCCCTCGATGAAAGTGGCTGAAAAATCATCCTCAACATTTGTACTGCCTTGAACAAAGAATTGTATCTCAAAACTTTTATTCTCAAACAACAAGGGAAGTTGATCTGGGAAATTGATAAAGAATTCAGAGTTGTTAAAATAAGCATTAATCAGAATTTCTGTGGAAAGTTCGCCATCCGATACAACCAAGGTGAAATCATCCCGCACAGGAGTATTACTACTGGGAATATACCGAATAGCTTCGACGCTGCCGTTATCTTCAATAAGAAGGATCTCCCCAAAATTTGGCTGATTTGTTTCTGAGATTCTCCAATCTAATAACCCCTGCTCAGGATCTTGGGCGAGTAATGGAAAAAATGTGGATGAACGGGTAGAGAAGTCTTGGTCAAAGAAAATAGTCAATTTATCGCCAGCTAAAATTTGGGGAGGGCGATTTATTTGAACATAAGAAATTTCAATTTCAGCAGTCGTAAAACGTCCGCTCGAATCTGTTGCTACGATCGTAACCTCCGTTACTGAATCAACCGCAGTGCTTGGGGGAGGAGTGCCGCCGATTGTAGCTAAGCCAAGTTTAGGATTCTCAGACAATATATGAATCCACGGAGTTTGCCCCACATTGTTGGTAAAGATTTTAAATTCAATTTCCTCATTTTCTGGATCGTGCACCTCCACTTCAAAACTAAAGAATTCCCCTAGTTTGGCTTCCATCCTATCATTAAACTCAGTGATAAAGTAAGGGGGGTCTGGTACAGATCTAATATAGACTTTAACCGGTATATTGGTCTTACGATCTCCCTCCGAAACTTGAATAGAAAACTCATCCACTCCGTGATAGTCCTTGGGCGGCATATAGTAGAGTTCTTCAATCTGGTCACCTTCGCCAGAAACATTTAAATCACCTCCACTAACGGGCATTTCCCCAACACTCCATTTCAGAGAATCGAAATCATCAGATTCTTGATCGAGGTTATATGCCTTGAACCTAAATTTTTCATTAAAGGCCTCTTGATTTACTGAATCCTCTACTAGAAAAGTTTGAACTTCCAAAACATACTCTTGGCTGTCTGAGAAGCGAACCTCAGGGGGGAAATCATCCACTCTGATCTCTAAATCAAAGGATTGAATTAGCGTAACTTCACCACTCGACACCTCAATTAAAAATGGGAAATTCCCGACATCCAAAAAACTGGGCTCACCATATAACAGGACAGAACCATCTCCTCTGTCTTCCCACTTTGCCCAAGTCGGCAAAGGAGTTAAAAGTCGAACGGTAGGGTACCCTTGCCAAGACCAGTCTGAATCATATGAAGCAAATTCATAGAGGTAGGGAAACTCGTCCGTCCAGCATATCTTTCCGGGCCGATCAGAAGGAGGACTTGTTAGAATAACCGGAGGGTCGTCTGATGGAGTAACAGTAACCTCAACTGGGATCTCAGTAAATCGGGGAGGCGATCCGTTCTCTCCTCCTGTATCGCTTACTCTTAAAGTGATATAATCTGTGCCGGAAAAATTCCCATCCGGAACATAGCGAAAGTTGCTGCCTGAAAAGTCAATTGTTGCAACTCCGTTCTCTGGCGGTTCGGAAACCTGCCATAGAAGATCTTTCTGATCAGAGGTTTCATCATCCGAGGCAAAGAGCTTAGGAACCACCCAAGTAACTGGGTTATCTTCCTGCATTGTGATCGATAGAGATTCAGGCGAAACCACTGGAGGTCGATTTAAGAGAACGACTGAAAAATTAAGATCATGGGACAAACTTAATCCATCATCCCGACCATCAAGGACAATATGAATAGAATAGTCGCCTATATTTTCAACACCTGGAGATCCTGAAAATCTAATAATACCAGAACCTAATTGAGATAGATCTTCGGATACCCAATCTGGTATTTCAGAAGAGAAATAGGATAAATTGTCCATCCCGTCCCCATCCTCAAAAATAATTTCTGTGTCCAAATAATCTCTGTCTTCCAAGATTAAATTCTGTTCGTAAAAAGTTAACCGTGGCCGATCGCTAATGCTTAATACCCTGAAGCTAAAAGATCGCAGATCACTTGAAAAACCATCTGAGGCTTGAATAACCAATGAATCAGAACCATGAAAATTCTCATCAGGCACATAGGTGATATTCTGAATGCTTCCGTTGTCGGTTTCATCAAACAAAAATTCCCCAAATTCTGGTTCCTCTATGATAACCCAGTTGACTTTTCTACCAGGGATTGAATTGGTGGAGAGAGAGCCACCTGTCCAAATTTGATCTTCGTTTATCACTTGTTCGCCGATTTGAAACTGCGCTATCTGTAAGTTTTCAATCTGATCTACAAACTGCAGGGAAAAAGATTGAAAAGTCTCATGTCCCTCTGGGTCGGAAAGCTTTAAACTTAAGTTCAGATCATGCGGTTCTGGTACATCTCCTGGAGCAATTCCGCTCAGGGTCCATCGTAATCCCGTTTTTTGGCGTAATGTTAGCCATGAGGGAAGCTCCGTCAAAACTTCTAGGGTCAAACCAGTATCGCCATCTGGGTCTTTAACATGAATATCATACTGCCAGGGTGTACCATTCAATATCGTAGGGTATGGCTCACTGACAAACTGAGGATAGTCAGGTATATTTGAAACATCAAATTGCAGTTGAATGGTGGCAACCGACAAAGGATCGGCAGGGTCGGACACTTTTATGATGAATTCATCCGAGCCAAAAAAGTCTTCTTTTGGTTGATAATCAAAAGAAAAATTTCCATCCCCTGAGACATAATTAAAAATTCCATTTTCCGGAAATTTTGATACCGACCATTCGAGGGATTCAACAGGAGTATCATCGTCCAAAACTTCGAGAACACCCCGAGCACTCTCATCACTGTCCTCAACCACCTTAATGGTTGAATTCCCTTCATATATAATGATTGGAGGGTAATTAAGAGGAATAATCTCAATGGAGAAAACTTGGGAAAAGCTTACACCAGATAAATCCCGCACTTCCGCAATGATATTGGAAATTTTCTTCTGCAAGTAATCACTGCGCTGAGGCACACCATAAATGGTTGAGTTCCCATCGAAACTCAGCCAACTGGGCAACCCAGAAAGGCTCAGCGTGACCAAATCACCCAAGTCAGCATCACTAAATTTAAATTGGTGAAGATAAAGCTCTCTTTCAAGCACTTCAACTGGAGGCAGAACCGATTGGATGACCGGGGGATCATTAACGCTCTCTGTCTTTACTCTAAAGTTTAAAGACTGGAAATTGTGAGCATTATTTTGGTTATACAACTTGATGCGGAATCGATTCGTCCCCACAAAATTCGCGTCAGGAAAAAACTTTAAATCTTCAAGTCCGGTAAAAATATCAGACAAGATAAGAGATCCATTCTCAGGCAGGGTTGTAGCCTCCATGTAAATTGCATCCCCTTCGGAGTCGGAAATCGATAAGTGCTCGATAAGTTTAAGCCAAGAGGAAAGGGAAAAATCCTCAACTGCAGAAAGAGCTAATTCTTGATTCAATGTCACGCCTTCAAAGGCGACTTGTGGTGGAGCGTTGTATGGAATCACTTGAACGAGAAACTTGGCAGTACTGTATCTCGATGAGGTATCCTCAACCTGAAGTGTGACTTCAAAGTTTTGATCTGATGCGGAATCCTGCGGGGCGACCCCCTCAATTTTAAAGCCATTAAGAGCAAAGCCCTCAGGAAGGACACCGTCGGTGATTTCGAGCGAAAGTACATCGTCATCTGAATCAAAAACTCCGATAGTAAATGAGCGAAATTCCCCCTCCTCCACAAAGTTCACCCCACCTAGATAACCATTGAGGAAAATTGGTTTATCCGCTTCCGGCTCAACGGAGACCTGGAAAAAATTCAGAGAGGTTTGCCCACTCGAATTCAGTTCCAATGTAAAAGAATGTAAGCCACTGAAATTTCTATCTGGAATATAAGTAAAAACTCCATCAGTGGGCTCAATTGAAAAGGTTGCTTGGCTTGCATTGTCTTCCACTATTCTCCAAAAGATTGGTTCATCTAGAGGTTGACTCCCATTGAAATCAATTGTTAGGGCAGATGAAGAATCTTCTGTAATGGTAAACATCTTAGGAGTGCCCTTCGCAATAACAGGAGGTAATTTGATATCAGGAATTGTCCCTAGAGCAGGCGTATGGACAGCAAATACTCCCCCTCGGTATTCATCGTGATTAGGATTACCAATGACCACATATTCATTTGCAAAATCTAAGGAGAGGAAATTTCTGTCTTCATCCGAGAAGTTAGACAGATTGATCGTTGACGCTAACATCCAAACACTTTCGTACCTCTTGTAGATATAAGCATCCGCACCAAGAGGTGCATTAGGTGCAAGAGCGACCAAGGTGAGCCCTTCCGCAGAGATCTGCTGAGAAAATAACTGATCCGAGTCAGTACTGGGTGGAGAGATTTTTTGAACAAAATTCCAGGATGACTCGTTGTTTTCATAGATGTAGATCACTCCCGTATCCTTACCCTGGCCATCTCCCATTAAAGCCCCAACGAATAAAAAGTCTCCAGACAGAGAAACGGCATGCCCGAATCGGTCACCATACGCCAAATCTGGCGGGGATATCAGATAGGGTACAGAATCTGCATTTTTTAGGTCGTAAACAAAAACTGCACCAGTTTTTTCCACACCGAACGGAGAATCAAAACCAGGAGAACTTACCGCCAGAAAATTCTCGGTTTGAGATAAGTCAAAGCCAAATTCTTGGTCATTTTGGGTAGTTTGGGAGTAAATGGTTTTTACTATTTCCCAGTCGTCAGATTGATTAAATAAGAATACCTCCCCTCCCCGACTCCCTCCCACATCCAAAGAGCTTACCGCTAATGAATTCCCGAAAACAGAGGTTTGCCAACCAAATAAACCGCCCTCCACAGGAGACGGATCCGATAATCTTTGGGAATAAGTATCCGCTAGGTTACTGCTGTTATCCTCAATAGGGAAAATATATACCGCACCAGAGAAGGAAGCCTCATCTGGTGCTGAAACAATCAGTTGACTATCACCGAGATTGATCTGACTTCCAAACTGAGTTCGCCCTAAATTGGGCACCTCCACGGATTGATTTAATTCATAATGTGCGCCTACCTGCTTGTAAAAGTGTACTCTTCCGGCAGTTCCATCCATGCTAGGTTCGCCGACAAAAATATTGGCAAACTTATCAAAGCAAACCGAATTACCCCACAACCCTTGGGGTTCGTTATGGAAAGGAAGATCTTTTTGAATAAAGGATCTGACTGATATTGATAATTTCTTATCGATATGATCTGGGTTAAGAGCATAAAGTTGATTTGGGGTCGAATCATCAGGAAGCCAAAAAAGGTAATCATTGGTGCGGTTGAGATCATTATTGAAAAGATCATTACCTTCATACGAGGAGAAGTCCGCGTCCCCTATGAATAATCTAATGCCAGAGGGAGAATGGTTAGTAAATACATAGGGAAATCCCCTGAAAAGAATGACTTCTTCGTAAGGAACCCCATTGATAAAAAAAAGTTGATCATTTACATCCCAGCTTATCGAATTCCTGAAAGCGATTTCCCCCGCAGATGTATGAACTAGAAATACGGACAAAACCACAAGTAATACCTGCTGGTATTGTGTAGAGAGAAAAGGGTAGATTTTACTAAAGACCTGAGTTAAATAAAGGTCTGGATCTTCTTGTACTTTCCCTTGATCAATATCCGACATGTAAGCTTATATGCTCACATTAATCTTTAGGAGAAACCACTTATTTGCAAAACATTTCCCAAGAAGAGATATAAAAATATAACCCAAAAAATATATTGGATCGAATCAGCTTAGATTACACCAACTTACTAGTTAGAGAAAGCAGCTTTTGCATCGGATAGTGTGCAGAAAGTTCCTCAGCAAGAAATTCAGAGGGTCGGTATGACTCAAAAATTAAAGTTTCATGACCGTTTTTGGACATTTTTACAGATTCAACAACAATCTCAGGGGTCTTTGTTGGAGCAAACAAGATATCATCGTGAGTGGCATTGACTCTGGAGATGAAGTTTTGCGGGGTCAGGTTACCACCAAGATGATCGCTTCTCCCTGTTGCAACATGGCAGGTACCAAAAATCTTCTCGTCTTGAATGTCTTTTCCAGAAAATGGTAACAACTGAGTCCCAAATCCAAGTTCGCCAATTATACCAGTAGCAGGATCTTCCTCTAGTTGGGTAAGTCTTTGTTTGATTACATCATCATCTCCGGAAATTTTTGTAATCGAAACAATCGAACCCTTTTCGACAACCGTTTCGGCTAAAGTACCATCGGAAAATCTGAAAGGAAAAGATCCATCAGCACCCGTTGGCACGAAATAAACCTCACCCGCAGGAAGATTGGCAACATCTGGTTTTCCTGGAGGACAAAGACCGTGGCTTTTTTGTGCAGTTTGCCCACCACAGTTGATGGTTAAGGAGTAATTCTTATCAAAGCATGAAAAATCAATGCAAAATGAATCTGCACTATCCAATAAAGAACGGAAGGATTCTGCCTGAGCACTAATTTCGTGGTAATCAACGCTTAGCCCGCTATTCAGAATAATCTCATTCACACCATGGAGAGTAGCTCCCCGAAAACCAAACTCCTTAGCCAATGCAGTCAACGGGGCTGTTAGTGAAAAGTCGGAAATGGCAAGTATGATGTCGTAATTCGGGCAAATATCACCAAGAAGAGAACATGGTTCACCCTTCAAGTTGTAAAAAAGATCTTCGGGATCAAGGTTACTTCCCCCAGTTTTATTGTAGGAATAAATAGAACATGTGGAAAAATTTAACTCCTCACCAACACCATTATTCAATGGGTTTAAAAACTCCTTTATGGCAATTTTTTGAACTGAATTACCATCCAATCCCAAGAAGGAGAAGTCTTTCAGGAGGGTAGGATTATCTAAGTCGATCAGAATACAAGGTCTGAGCGTTTCGGAG
>Ga0181606_10000270_pt1 | contig 42382 bp, 37 predicted proteins | sample 041ome_10_FD_132994 | JGI IMG/M metagenome (GOLD analysis project Ga0181606, IMG submission 132994) | Coastal salt marsh microbial communities from the Groves Creek Marsh, Skidaway Island, Georgia - 041412US metaG (megahit assembly) | ecosystem: Environmental > Aquatic > Marine > Intertidal... | reverse complement strand
GGTTCCCACGCGTTACTCACCCGTGCGCCACTCTATAAATAGCGTTCGACTTGCATGTGTTAGGCATGCCGCCAGCGTTCGTTCTGAGCCAGGATCAAACTCTTAGGTTAGACTGGTTCAACGGAAATAAATTTCCGTGAACATAGCCCGCCTATTTAATCCATGTTCGTTAACTTTTGTTCAAAATTAGCGTTTCTGAAATTCAACAGGCTGACTTTTATAAATCACAAAGAACGACACGTTATCACGTACCGCCGCCCGCGAATCTCTTCCAAAATGCTTCCAACTTTTTCAAACAGCGCCTGAACTTTTCGGCCAAGGCCGGGGTTCAGTTTCGGTGCCCAACGCTGGGCAACGGAGGCGGGTTATAGGCCTGTGTTCGCAGGCTGTCTACCCCTAAAATGCGTCTTTTTTATCTTTTTTTCAAAAACACCGTTTTTTATTCTTACTTGCGCTTTGGGATAGTCACTTTAGACCGTGCATTATCGCCAAAACTCCAGTGTTTCTGCAATATCACCTACCTTATAGCAGTTTTGATTGGCGATTGGTAGATGAATCGCCACCGCGATGATGTTTTTATCGCTGGTCATTTGCTGTGCCAACAGTGGGCTGGCGTTATGGCACGCAATCTGCACGGGCTGCTTTTAACAGCAACGGCAGCAAGGGCACTGTAGTTTACCTATCTAAGTCAGACCACAAACACTTCCCGTTAGATGGGTAATGCGCTGATTCAAAATAGAATTGGCGCAACCCTAACAACAGAAATGATTGACTTGGCGGGCCAATTCGGCCATTTTCCGGCTAACATAGCGACTTGCGAGTGACCAAGAGACCAATATTTATATGACAAAGCTAGACAATGTAAAAATTTGGCGATGGGTCACTCCGGCAATGGCGGTAGCAGCAGGATTGCTTGCTGGCACAATTGCTAGCGCCTCCGATTCGCAGAATTTCTATCAAAACGTGAAACCGGTTTCGGTGGCTTATGCACCGATGCAGCCAGTATTTCAAACCACGCCAGCACTACCTAAACCGCGTCCTGACCCGGCGCTGGCCTATGAAATTGAAGATGTCAGCATCGCGTTACCCATGGCAAAACCGGCGCTCAGCGATATTTTGCCGACCTCTACGGTAACTCTGGCCGAAATGATAAAAATGCAGACCGGCATCACGATAACCGGCGAAACCACCTACATCTTGCGATCTGGCGAAGGTGTAGGAACGATTTTGCAGCGCGCCGGTTATGCGGCAAACGACATTGCCGAAGCTGTTGACGCCGCCGCGACCAAGGCCAGTTTGCGCCGATTGCCGGTGGGCTTGAAATTTACCATCGCTGAGAATGGCTTCAGATTCTCGGCAGAGTCCGGGCTTGATATCTACATCCTACGTCATCCAGACAGCGGCTGGATGGCGCTGAATGCGATTCGGCCATTGGTGACCTATTCTGCTTTTATTAACGGGACGATTGACGATTCTATCTATCGGGCCGCCAAAGATGCGGGCGCAACTGAATCGGCATTTAATGAATATGTCCGGGTAATGGGGTTTTCAGTCGATTTTCAGCGTGAGGTTCGCCGCGGCGACCGCTTTGAAATGCTCTATGAAATAAGCCGTGACGCTTTATCAGATCAGGTTGTTGGGGTTAAGCTGCAATATGCTGGCCTTGAGTTATCCGGCGAGCAGCTTGGGTTCTTCCGCTATGACGGGGCCGATAGCGCCGTTGGATGGTATGACGAAAATGGCAATTCAGCCGCCCGCACATTGATAAGAACACCCATATCCGGGGCACGCCTGTCATCGTCCTTTGGGTCACGCAAACATCCAGTGAACGGCTATAACGCTATGCATAAGGGTGTGGATTTTGCCGCGCCGCGGGGCACGCCCATCATCGCCGCTGGCTCAGGTGTTGTCCGCGAAGCCGGCTGGAAAGGCAGCTATGGCCACTATATTCGCATTAAACATAATTCAACATTTGAAACAGCCTATGCGCACATGACCCGTATTGCCTCGCATATATCTGCCGGCAGCCGCGTCAAACAGGGCGAGGTGATCGGCTATGTCGGGTCAACCGGCCGGTCAACTGGTGCGCATTTACATTACGAAATTTTGGTTAATAACCGTCAGGTAAACCCGATGACCGTACGCCTGCCGACCGGCCAACGCATTGACCCCGCACATTTTGATGCCTTCAAAAAGCGTGTTGAAATGGTTGATGCTGAAGTGCTGGCACGTGGCGCCCACCGCTTTGCCAGTGCCGCCCCAACCCCTGCCGCAGCGCCACAGTAACCCGGCCATAAGATCGTTTGAAGCCGCCCGGCCATTCGCTTATGCTGGGCCATGATATAAATTATGGCAGGCGGGGGTATCGCAATGCGCATCGAATCACTTTGGCAATTCCCCATAAAAGGTCTTGGCGGCAGCACAATCACCAGCACAAGCCTAACAGCTAACCGCGCCCTGCCGGGTGACCGGCGTTATGCGCTATCAACCGGTAGCGCCAAAGCCACCAGCACCGCAGATGGCGTCTGGTTGCCCAAAGCACATTTTCTACAATTGATGCAGATCGAAAAACTGGCCGAGCTCAGCTGCCATGAAGAGGATGGCTATATTGTTATTAGCCGACAGGCCGTGCCATGTTTTCGAGGCAATTTAGACACCGCCGAGGATGCCGCCGCGCTAGAAAAATTTATCATAGATTTTTTGGGACGCGACAAGGCCGCACCGATGCGCCTGCACCGCAGCGGTGACGGTGCCTTTACCGATCAATCAGAACCGTTGGTCAGTATTGGCGGCACCGCATCGCTTGCCGCCTTTGCCGCTGCCAGCAAGACCCGCGTTGATGCCAGACGTTTCCGGTTAAATATTATGCTACACACCGAAACACCCTTTAGTGAGGCCGAATTGATCGGCGCCACCTTAAAAATAGGCACTGCGGTTATTGACATTGTAGAGCCTGTCGGGCGTTGCGCCGCCATCAACGTCAACCCGGACAATGCGCATCGTGAACCAGATCATCTGGGAACCATGCGGCACCATTTCGGGCACAGTGATCTGGGCATATTCGGGCGCGTACGCACCGCTGGCACAATCGCAGCGGGCGATCGGGCAATCCGCATTGATTGACAAGGTTTAGGATGCGGCAGCTTTATCTTGCACCGCTTCGGCAAGCTGTGCTGGTGACAATGCATCAGCGGCCGCTGGCGTATCTTTCTTTGCCGCAGCCTTGCCATTTGGACGCCCCCGCCGGCGCACCGGCTTAACAACAGCCTCGCTAGACGCTTCAGAATCAGCAGATGCTTCAGGCTCAGCAGTTTCCGGCGATGCCGCAGAATCGGCGCGACCAGAATCGGCGCGACCAATATCTGGCGCATCAGCGTCACCTGAGGCCGCATCAGCCGGGCCATCAACACCTGATTCGGCTGCCATAGCCTGATCTTGCTGGCGTTTGGTCTCAGCAACACCAACCGCGGCTTGATGAAGCCGGAAATAATGATCTGCAAATTGTGTGTAAGCCTCAGCTGAAATACGTTCACCAGATGATGCCGCATCATGGGCCAATGCCATGTATTTTTCATGTAACTGCTGGGCGTTGCCACGCAATTTCACATCAGGACCGTTCGATTCATAAGATGTGTTCCGGTTAGGCACATGATTATGGTGATTATTACCATTGCCGCGACGGCCGCGGCCGCGGCCGCGCTTGGCGTTTTGAGGCTGTCTCATAAGGATTTATACCACATGGTTAATTAAAATAGTTTCAGTGCGAAATGAACTTGCTGGTTTCCGGTTTAGGACTAAGCGGCTGCGGCGCATTGGCCCCGCTTCGCACATCCAACTGTCTTTCGGAAAATGCAACGGCGTTTCATTGACAAATGTCATAACGCCGTAAAACCAGCAGACTTTCCCATCTGTTCGGCAGAATTTCAAGTAAAATATACAATAAACTCATATTTCTTTTTGCAACTGAAGACACCGCTCATGCCCAGCAAGATCTTTGTAGCTGGTCACTAGTTGTAGGTGGTTGGCAGCGGCTAGATCACACACCGAAGGGCCTTGTCCTGCGCCAATTTCAACAAATGCGCTGCCCGCTTCAGCCAGCATAACAGCCAGTTGCGGCACCAGAAAACGCCAGCAATCGAGGCCATCATCGCCACCATCTAATGCCGCTATTGGGTCGAAATGTCGCACATCGGCGGCCAGCATTGTGATATCAGCTGTCGGAATATAGGGAGGGTTTGACAGGATCACATCAAACTGCCCATAGGATGTTAAATCAGCCGCAAAATCCTGCTGGCAGAAGACCGCCCGTTCAGCCAGCCCAAGCGCCGCCGCATTACTAGCCGCAACCGCGACCGCATCTGCATCTATATCAAGGCCGATGCCGGTCGCGTTTGGCAATTCGCTCAAACAGGCCAGCAGCAAACAACCGCTGCCAGTCCCCAAATCAAGACAACGCAGCCCCTTCCCACCACGCTGGCGGGCCCAGCCAACGGCGGCGTCAATGACGGTTTCTGAGTCTGGACGCGGATCAAGCGTTGCTGGCGACAAGGCAAAACGCAGCGACCAAAATTCGCGCCACCCCCGCAGGCGGCTTACCGGCTCGCCGCTACAGCGGCGTTGCACCAAAACTTGCAGCAGGTTGAACTTATCACGGTCCCATAACAGCACTGTTTCATGCGGTAATACCGGTGCATCACGCCCCAGTGCCAGCCCCAGCAAGCACCGCGCATCACCATTTGCGCTGGCAATGCCTGCATTTTTTAACGCGGTGACGACCGGCTGCAGGATCAGCCGCGCCTCAATATCTCTGTAGCTGGCGTCAGAATTGGGGTGCATCATCGGCAGTCATGTGGTCGGTAGATAATCATCAAAAGCTATATGCCTTCAGCCAGCCTTTGGGCCTGATCTTCAGACACCAAAGCGTCAATCACCTCATCCAACGCCTCGCCAGTCATCACCCGGTCAAGCTTGTATAGGGTAAAATTGATGCGGTGATCGGTGACCCGTCCTTGCGGAAAATTATAGGTACGAATGCGCTCCGACCGGTCACCAGACCCAACCTGACCCTTGCGGGCGGCAGCCCGTTCCGATTCGACGCGGGCGCGCTCAGCATCATACAGGCGGGCACGCAAAATCTTCATCGCTTTGGCGCGGTTTTTATGCTGTGATTTTTCATCCTGCTGGCTCACCACGATGCCGGTCGGCATATGGGTAATACGCACCGCTGAATCGGTTGTATTGACCGATTGTCCGCCCGGCCCCGATGACCGAAACACGTCAATGCGCAGGTCATTTTCATCAATATCAATATCGACATCCTCGGCCTCAGGGAGCACCGCAACGGTCGCCGCTGATGTATGGATACGCCCGCCGGCTTCGGTTTCAGGAACGCGCTGCACCCGGTGCACACCCGATTCAAATTTCAACCGCGCAAACACATCATTGCCAGAAATCGTGGCGGTGGCCTCTTTATAGCCGCCAATGCCGGTTTCCGACACTTCCATAACCTCAAAGCGCCAACCATTTTTGGCGGCAAACCTTTGATACATGCCAAATAAATTGGCGCCAAACAGGGCCGCTTCATCACCACCGGTGCCAGCCCGCACTTCTAGGATCGCGTTACGCGAATCATCCTTGTCCTTTGGCAAGAGCAACAGCTGCAATTGCGCTTTTTCGTCAGGAATCTGGTGTTTTAGCAAGTTAATCTCGGCTTCGGCCATGGCCTGCATATCTGCGTCATCAGCCGCCTCAGCCGCCATCATCTGCGCGTCTTTAAGCTCGCTTTCCAACCGCCTGACCAGCTCTATCTGGTCACAGACCGGCCTTAGCTCTGACAATTCACGGGAATAATCGGCAAGCTGTTTGTTTGATAGTTCGGCAGATCGCGATAGCTGCGCTTCAACTTCGTTACGCCGTTCGAGAACTTTGTCCATTGATGAGTCGATGCTCATGCCGGGATTCCTTTGTGAATAAACAGTGGTATATATGAGAGGGGATTTTTATTAAAAACCGTTTGGAATGCAAAAAGGCAGATTTAGCGGCGCCTTGCTATGGGGCCAATAATGCTGCGGCAACCACCTCAACAAGATCGCTGGCGGCGATTTCCTGCTGGGTACCGTTAGCAAGATCGCGCAGCTGAACGGTGTTTTTTGCAAGCTCATCACCGCCAAGAATAAGTGCAAGCTTAATGTCTGATTTAGCAGCTTTTTTAAGCTTTTTGCCAATCGTCCCAGCGCCTGGAAAATCTACGTCAATGCCGCTATCACGCAGCCGCTCCGCCATCTGAAAGGCGGTGGTATCAGCCGCCGGATCAGCCGACAGCACAGCGAGTTTTGGTCGCGTCACTTGGCCGGCATCAGCCAACATGGCAAGGCGTTCTATACCGGCGGCCCAGCCAACACCAGCCACTGGCGGCCCGCCAAGCATTTCAGACAACCCATCATAACGCCCGCCGCCCAGGACCGTGCCTTGCGTACCAAGCGCGGTGGTAACAAATTCAAACGCAGTGTGACAGTAATAATCAAGCCCCCGCACCAATAGCGGGTCATGCATCCACGCCACACCCACCGCATCAAGCGCGTCGGTGAGGCTGGCAAAATGCGCCTGCGAGGCTTCGTTTAGATAATCTTGCAGCCGCGGCGCAGACTCTAAGATGGCGCGGTCGCCAGCATCTTTTGAATCCAATATGCGCAGCGGGTTTACCGTAAGACGGCGTTTACTATCATCAGATAAGGCGTCTTCCCGGGCGCTCAGAAATGCCACCAAGGCGGCGCGATAGCTGGCGCGGCTGGCGCTGTCACCCAACGAGTTGATATGCAGCACGCAATCATCCAGCACCCCAAGCTGTGCCAAAAACCGCGCACCACAACTGATCACTTCGGCATCAGCCAGCGCGTCTGTGGGACCAAGATATTCGATACCTACCTGATGAAATTGCCGCATGCGCCCTTTTTGCGGGCGTTCATAGCGAAACATCGGGCCGGCATAAAAATATTTTAGGGGCAGGCTTTGGGTCAGCCCGCCAGAAATCATTGCCCGCACAACCCCGGCCGTGTTTTCCGGGCGCAACGTCAAACTTTCACCGCCACGGTCAGCAAAGCTGTAATTTTCTTTGGTGACAATATCGCTGCTTTCGCCAAGCGGCCGCGTGAAGACTTCAGAAAATTCAAAAATCGGCGTAGCCATTTCCTGAAAGCCATAGCGCATTGTTGCCTGACGCGCTGTATCAATCACCAACCGGTGCTGCGCCATCACATCCGGCAATAAATCAGCGGTACCTCGAACAGGCTGCAGCTTGGACATAATCTATGACGCCTTTTCACCAATGTTAGCGGCTGCATCGGCCGCTTTTATTTCTGCCACACGCGCCTCGACAAGCGTCACCACATGGTCGACAATATCCCCATTTGATAGGCGGTGATCAGCCAATCCTGACAAGTAAATTTGATGCGTGCCCTTGCCGCCGCCAGTCAGACCAATGTCAGTTTCGCGGGCTTCACCCGGGCCGTTTACCACGCAGCCGATAATCGACACGGTAATCGGCACGTCAATATGCTCAAGCCGGTCTTCGATAATTTGTACGGTTTTAATCACATCAAATTGCTGGCGCGCGCAGGAGGGGCAGGAAATGACCGTCACGCCGCGGCGCCGTAACCCAAGTGATTTAAGCATCTCATAGCCAGCTTTGACCTCTTCAACCGGGTCAGCCGATAGCGACACCCGGATCGTATCGCCAATCCCCGCCCATAAAAGATTGCCAAGGCCAATGGCCGATTTGATGGTGCCAGACCGCAACCCGCCAGCCTCGGTGATGCCAATATGCAACGGGCAGTCAATCGCATCGGCAAGCTGTTGATAGGCGGCAACCGCCAAAAATATATCTGACGCCTTGACCGAGATTTTGAATTCGTGAAAGTCATTATCTTGCAAAAGCCGCGCATGTTCTAGCGCTGACTCAACAAGCGCTTCAGGACAGGGTTCGGCATATTTTTCAAGAAGGTGTTTTTCCAGAGAGCCAGCATTCACACCAATGCGCATCGAACAGCCATGATCGCGCGCCGCCTGCACCACCTCGCGCACCCGCGCCGCGTTGCCAATATTGCCCGGGTTGATCCGCAAACACGCCGCACCAGCCTCAGCAGCTTCAATGGCGCGCCGGTAATGAAAATGAATATCAGCAACGATTGGCACCGGGCTATTGGCACAAATTGTCTTTAAGGCGGCAGTGCTATCTTGGTCTGGGCAGGATACCCGAACAATATCCGCACCAGCGGCAGCGGCAGCGTTAATTTGGGCAAGCGTCGCCGCAACATCACTAGTCAGGCTGTTGGTCATGGTCTGCACAGAAATCGGCGCATCCCCTCCAACCGGAACCGTGCCCACCATGATTTGCCGGCAGCGGCGCCGGTCAATGGTTCGATAAGAGCGATAGGCGTTTGACAAAATACCACCCCAAACTGGCGCCCCCAAAGGCGCAAAAATCAAAACTGCCGATGATAATCCAAGCTAATCAGCACGCGGCCTTATTATCCACAGGCTTGATATACTCTCTTCGCCCGATAAGTGCCAGTCGGTTTGGCAGTTTTTGTGTGCCAAAGCCAGTGATAGCCACAAAATATCAAAAAGGTTGAAAAAGCAAAACGGCAGGTTTATGCGTGACGCAGCCGCAGCGCGGCCTTTCGGGCACCGCTAGAAACGGTTTTTCAGTCGGCTTTTGATAAGTGGCAAATCTCTTACAATCTCACCAACAGCGCCAAGCTGAATGACATCATTATCATGCGTCACAAGCTCAATGCCGCCAGCATTACCGGTGCTGAGGTACAAAGTACTGCCGTCATCGACAATGTAGGTCTCGCCGGCCTTCATCAGCTTTGTGACTACCGAGGTGCCATCATCACGGACAATTTCAACCCAGCTTGATGCCTTTGCCCGGATGGTAATTTCCAGATCAGGATCACGCAGCCCGGCAATCGCCGCTGTGCGTCCCGGTGTCAACTCTGTACCGCTACCGTCTGATACCGCACTTACCGCGGCGTTGAGAGTATTGGCGGTTGGTGATGTATTCAAATCACTGTCTAGGTTGGCGATGTTTGCGGTTGCAACACCAGCATTGCCCGCACCCGCATTGCCTGCATCCGCATTACCTGAACCGGCATCACGCGTTGCGGCTGTGTCACCAGTGGCTGTATCTAGTTGCGGGGTTTCCACCGTCGGCGTGGCAATCATGGCTGTTGCAATCATCGCAGACGTTACAGCCGCTGGTGCGGTTGGCACCGCATTCCCTGACCCGGCCGTTAGAACGGCGCCATTGGCTGCGTCATTCACTGCAGTGGTATCGCCGTCATTTTCGCCAAAATCTTTGATTGTGGCGTTTAGCTCCATCGTTTCCGGGCGTTTACCCTCAAGCTCTACAACGGCCAATTCACTCTCAACAGCCGCATCCGGTGTTTTGGGGCCGCTAATCACATACCACCCGCCATAGGCGATCACCGCCAACACCACGCACACCGACGCCACCGCCGGTGCCGAACGTTGCGGCGGGCGGGCGGTCATTGGCAACGAATAGGCAGTGGTTGTCGCCGCGTTACCGCGAAGGGTGGAATAACGGCTGGCAAGCGCTGCGCCGTCTAGCCCTACAAAGCCACCATAGCTGCGCAAAAAGCCAGACACATAGGTCGGCGCCGGCAATGCGTCAAAATCTCCGGCTTCGAGAAATTTTAAATAACCATTGGAAATGCGCAATTCCTGCGCCACATCAGCCAACCGCAAGCCACGTGCTTTACGCGCTGTTTTTAACCGCCCGCCAATGCGTTTAAAGCTGTCATTTAACGCTTTATTTTGGACATTGTTTTTTGAAAGCTCACCTGTCACGTGCATCTTCCCCCGAAATGGTGCTGGGCCGCCACGCTGGGCCCTTGCCGCACCGGAACTAAAGATTGTAATTATTTGGCCAATTTGTCAAGCAGAACAGACAATTAGCCAATCATCGCCATTTTTTGGACAATCCAAAAAGACACAAAATTATATGCGCTGCCGCAAAATCATACTTCATCTAGTCCGAAAGCTGTATGCAAACTTCGTACCGCAAGCTCGGTATATTCTGCATCAATTAACACTGATATTTTAATCTCTGATGTTGAAATGACCTGAATATTTACGCCTTTTGCCGCCAATGTTTCAAACATGGTTTTGGCGACCCCTGGCTGTGACCGCATAGCCGTGCCCACCACCGAAATCTTTGACACATTGGGATCAGCATCGATTGTTTCAAATTCGAGCGATTCTTTGTTTTTAGTAATAATATCAACGGCTTTTTTAATATCAAGCCGCCCAACAGAAAAGCTTATATCGGTGCATTTTGTGGCGCTTGATGCGCTTTGCACGATCATGTCGACATTAACATGATGGTCAGCCAATTGGCCAAAAACAGCGGCCGCAACACCTGGGCGATCAGGCAAACCGACGATGGTAATTTTAGCCTCGTCCGGGCTATAGGCGATGCCACTAATAGTTTCCTGTTCCATGATTGAATCCTCATTCACAACGAAGGTGCCAGGCGCGTCACTAAAGCTTGAGCGCACTTGCAGGTTAACATTATGTCGCATGGCCATCGCCACCGAACGTGTTTGTAGGACTTTTGCCCCTGATGATGCCATTTCCAGCATTTCTTCAAAGGTGATTCGGTCAAGCTTGCGCGCTTTTGGGGCAATACGTGGATCGGTTGTATAGACACCATCAACATCGGTGTAAATATCACAGCGGTCCGCATTCAGAGCTGCGGCCATAGCCACCGCCGATGTATCTGATCCGCCACGCCCCAATGTAGTGATGCGCCCATCCGGGCCAATGCCTTGAAAGCCGGCGATGACCGCAACCTGACCTTGGCTAAGACGCTGGCCAATCGCATCTGCATCAATCTTTTCGATTCGCGCCGCGCCATGCACATCATCAGAATAAATCGGCACCTGCCAGCCCAGCCAAGAGCGCGCATCAACCCCCAGATTCTGCAAGGCAATCGCCAACAGCCCCACGGTGACCTGCTCGCCAGTCGCCACGATGGTGTCATATTCGCGGGCGTCATGAATGGCGCCCACATTTGTTGCCCATTCGACAAGCTGATTTGTTGTGCCTGACATTGCCGACACAACCACCGCCACTTCGTGGCCAGCATCAACTTCACCTTTGACGCGCTGAGCGACGTTGCGTATGCAATCTAGATCGGCAACCGAGGTGCCGCCAAATTTTTGAACAATTCGTGCCATTTGCTGTATGTTACATCCGTTGAGTAAATTCCACGCACGTAATAGCGGTAACAGGACGCCGGGGCAAGCCTATGGTTACAACAGCCGATCAAAGAGAAATTGATAATTTTGCGGCCTTGTCAGACAAATGGTGGGACCAGCGCGGCCCAATGGCCCCGCTGCACGCCTTTACCCCAGTCAGGATAGACTATATTTTGGCCAATATTGAACGGTTTTGGCCGGCCGCACAGCGCCCCGAAAGCAGCTCATCGCACCCCCTTGCCGGCTTAACTGTTTTGGATATTGGCTGTGGCGGTGGGTTGCTTGCCGAACCAATGGCGCGGCTTGGCGGCACGGTGACCGGCATCGATGTTACCCAAGCCGCCATCGATGCCGCCAAAACGCATGCCGTCCAAAATGGGCTGAAAATCGATTACCGCTGCAGCACCGCCGAAGATCTAGCCGCCACAAACGCAAAGTTTGACGTTATCTACGCCTCGGAAGTGATCGAGCATGTCGCCGATCGGGGCCTGTTCATTGCCGCCATCGCCAGCATGCTAACTACTGGCGGCGTGGTTATTATCACCACGATTAACCGCAGTGTGCCGGCACTTATTTTCGCAAAATTTGCCCTTGAATATGTGGTGCGTCTGGTGCCTGCCGGCACTCATGATCCAAAAAAATTTGTCCGGCCAAACGAATTGCGCAGCGAATTTGCCGAGGTCGGCATCATTCTTGACGATATGACCGGCTTGGCGCCGCGTCCGGCTGGTGGATTTATGCAGATAAGCAGTCTGGCAATTAATTATGCCGCTAGTGGCGGGTTTCGCTAACGCCATCAGCGGCGATAAGCGCGCGCCCGTCATCAGGCTGGCTTAATGATCTGGCGGCAACCACGGCATATCAAACACATCAATGCCCTCATCTTCCAAGGCCTCGCGTTCTTCGGCTGTTGTTTGGCCATAAATACCTTCGGCTTCAACCTCACCATAATGGATTTTACGAGCGGTTTCGGCAAAACCTGTGCCTACGTCGCGGCAATCTGCCTTGATCTTCTGCTGTAGCTGGCGCAATTCGGCAAGGGCGGCGCCAAACGCCTGCATTTGTTGCGGCGACGGCTCAGCTGGCGGCGGCGCTGCCGGTTTGGCGTCACCTGCGGGCGGGCGCACGGCATCTGGGGTTTTCCGGCGTTTTGGGCTGGCCAGATTAGGCGTCATCAACGCGCGTTTGACCTGCACACTGTTACACACCGGACAGCTGACCAAACCGTTGGCGGCCTGATCATTAAAGGCGGCGCCAGTTTGGAACCAGCCTTCAAATTCATGTTTTTGATCGCAAATTAATTGATATTTTATCATCAATATGCACCCAAAAAGACTACCGGCGTTAAATGGTGCCGTGACAATGCTTGTATTTTTTACCCGAGCCACACGGGCATGGCGCATTGCGGGTTACGCGTTGTTTCGCCGGGGCTGCAGGCGGCGTCTCAGCGGCTTGATCCGCAGCCGCATCTTCGGTGCGCAGCTCTACATGTGCAAGCACCATGCTGGTGGTTTCGCGCAGGCTGGCCAGCATCGTTTCAAACATCATAAAGGCTTCACGTTTATATTCGTTCAGCGGGTCTTTTTGCGCATAAGCCCGCAGTGAAATCCCCTGACGCAGCTGGTCAAGACCAAGCAAATGTTCCTTCCATTGCTGATCTAAAACCTGCAATAGAAGCGATTTTTCAGCCATCCGCATAATATCTGGCCCGAGCCGAACAGCCTTTTCAGCCATGCGCCGGTCTGAGGCGTCGATAAGGCGTTCTTCAACTTCGGTTTCGGCAATACCATCCTCGGCAAACCAATCGGCAATCGGTGCGTCTACACCAAGCACACGTTGCGCGTCATTGCGAAGCTGTTCGGCAAGCCACTGATCGTGATAGCTATTGGCCGGTATCGCCCGTTCAACAATTACGGCAGCCGCCTCATGCCGCATATCAACAACCGTATCATGCACATCTTCAGACCGCATAATGTCTTTGCGCTGGTCAAAAATCACCCGGCGCTGGTCATTCATAACATCATCATATTTTAACAGCTGTTTACGAATTTCAAAATTGCGCGCTTCAACTTTGGTTTGGGCTTTTTCAACGGCCTTGTTAATCCAGGGGTGGATAATGGCCTCGCCCTCTTCAAGCCCCAGCTTGACAAGCATGCCATCCAGCTTTTCAGACCCAAAAATACGCATCAAATCATCTTCAAGTGATAAGAAAAATTTGGACGCGCCCGGGTCGCCTTGACGACCAGTACGACCTCGCAACTGATTATCAATACGCCGTGATTCGTGGCGCTCAGTGCCGATGACATACAGCCCGCCAGCCGCTAAAGCGGTCTGTTTTGCCGCAGCAATTTCAGCGGTTATCTTATCACGCGCTGCATCGCTCAACGGCTTTTGCTGGGCAGCCTCTGACAAACGCATTTCCAGATTGCCGCCAAGCTGAATATCGGTGCCGCGACCGGCCATATTGGTGGCAATTGTTACCGCACCAGGCACGCCGGCATCGGCAATGATTTTGGCTTCTTCTTCATGGACGCGCGCATTCAAAACCTTATGGGCAATTTTGCGTTTGGTGAGCTGTGCCGATAATTTTTCAGATTTTTCAATGCTGACCGTGCCAACAAGAATAGGCTGCTGGCGTGCCTGACAATCAACCACAAGGGCAATCACCGCCTCGTCACGCTCGGCGCTGGTGCGATACACTTCATCATCATGATCAAGACGCGCCACATCGCGGTTGGTCGGGATTGACATCACCTCTAGGCTGTAAATTTCTGAAAATTCGCCAGCTTCGGTCATCGCCGTGCCGGTCATGCCCGCCAACTTGTCGTACATGCGAAAATAATTCTGAAAGGTTACCGATGCCAGCGTTTGATTTTCCGCCTGAATTTCAACCCGTTCTTTGGCCTCGATAGCCTGATGCAAACCATCTGAAAAACGCCGCCCTTGCATTGCACGGCCGGTAAACTCATCGATAATCAGCACCTGACCATCTTTGAGCATATAATTGGTGTCACGCAGAAATAAATGATGCGCCTTTAGTGACTGGTTGACGTGGTGCAGCAGACCAACATTGTCAACATCATAAAGGGTGCCATCGCCAATGGCCCCAGCTGCCCGCAACAGTTCTTCGGCATGTTCAATGCCGGTTTCTGTCAGCGTCACACTATTGGCTTTTTCATCAAGGTCATAATCATCGGCGGTGAGTTGTGGGATCACCGCATCAGCAACAAGATATAGCTGTGGATTGCTTTCAGCAGGACCCGAAATAATCAATGGGGTGCGGGCTTCATCGATAAGGATCGAGTCAACTTCGTCGACGATGGCAAAATTAAAATCGCGCTGCACCATATCTTCGAGGCGAAATTTCAAATTATCGCGCAGGTAATCAAAGCCAAATTCATTATTGGTGCCATAGGTAACATCACAAGCATATGCTGCGCGGCGTGCGTTATCATCAAGGCCACCGTTGATACAGCCAACCGTAAGGCCTAAAAATTCATAAACCTTGCCCATCCATTCAGCATCACGCTGCGCCAGATAATCATTGACCGTAACCACATGCACACCGCGCTTATCAAGCGCATTGAGAAAGGCCGCCAAGGTGGCAACCAAGGTTTTGCCTTCACCGGTTTTCATCTCGGCAATTTGCCCGTTATGCAGGGCGATGCCGCCCATCAGCTGGACATCAAAATGGCGTTGCCCAAGCGCTCGTTTTGCTGCTTCACGCACCAGTGCAAATGCTTCGGGCAGCAAATCGTCCTTGGTTTCACCGTTTTCAAGGCGGTTGCGCAACTGCTCTGTGATGCCGCGCAGGGCCGCATCATCATGCCCAGCCAACCCGTCTTCGAGTTCATTAATTTTGGTGATAAGTGGCTGTAAATTTTTCACAGCGCGATCATTTGAACTGCCAAACAGACTTTTTGCTAACGACACAAACATAGAAACTCCCCGGCCACGCGGCGATTGAACTGCAGAAACGCAGCCTGAATATGCGAAACGCGCCAGATTGGACATAGGTATAGACGGTAATTTTGTCAATTGGTTGGCGCAGTTTTCATGCGATTAGTTTGTAAATAGACAAAAGCAGCGCAGATCGCAAAACATTGCACGGATTAAACTGGTAAAAACACCGCAGATCAGGTTATATGAAGCCATCAAAGGCCACGATTTCCGCCGAACACGCCAGACATGTCGCCACTATCTGGCCGCAAACTGTTTTGCGCCACCCAATTACGCAAGAGGACGTCATCATGCGCACCATTATCACCAAGATTAATGCACAACTATCTGCAGCAAAAGGGCTCGCCCTGTGCAGCATGGTTTCGGCCGTTGTTTTATGCGGTGTGCCGGCCCATGCCAATGAGCCGATATCAGTTGGCACTGTAAATGGTAAACATATCTGGCTTGATCAGGTGTTGCGTGCCGCCGAACGTCTGCCTGAAGAATTTCAGCGGGCGCCTTTGGAAAATTATTACAGTCAACTGGTTGCTGACATAATCGATTCACAGCTCGCCGCCAGCGCCGCACGCGATGAAGATTATCATCAAAAACAAGATGTCGCTGCAGCTATGCAAATGGCGGCAAACCGGGTGCTAGCCGAAAGCTGGCTTGGCGAAAAGGTGCGCGCTGAAATTACCGAAGGCGCCGTGCAAAACGCTTATGACAAATATGTCGCCGACACCGCATCACGCCAACAAGTGACGGCAGCGCATATTTTGGTGGAAACCGAAGACGACGCCAAGGAAGTGATTACAGCGCTCAACGGTGGTGCCGATTTTGCGACATTGGCAAAAGAGAAATCGACTGGTCCCAGTGGCCCGAACGGCGGCGCCCTTGGCACATTTGGCCGCGGCCAAATGGTCCCGGCTTTCGAAGCCGCGGCGTTTGCTTTGGACGCCGGCACCTATTCACAAACCCCAGTGCAAACCCAGTTTGGCTGGCACGTTATTAAAGTTGACGCCAAAGAAATTACCGCAGCGCCAGACCTAGACGCGATGCGCCCCCAATTGACCAACAATTTATCAACCCAGGCACTTGCCCGGGTGCTTGAAGAGTTGCGCGCCAAGCAAGATATCAAGCTGCGCGATTTTGCCGATGTCCGCAAAGATGCGATGACAGCGTCACAGTAACCAAAGGTCAAGATACAAGGATAAAGACGATGACCAGATCACCGCTTGCCCCGGCACGTTTTCCGGATATGCCGGCCATTGCCGGACTAAGTCTTGGCGTGGCATCGACCGGCATAAAATATAAAAACCGGCCAGATTTGCTGTTAATGCGCCTGCCAGAGGCGGCAACAGTGGCGGCTGTATTTACCATTTCAGATACCGCCGCCGCGCCGGTAAGCTGGAGCCGGAATGTTATAAAAGCTGGCACTGCCAGTGCGATTTTGACTAATGCCGGCAACGCTAATGCCTTTACCGGATCACGCGGCGAAGCCACCGTACGGCACACCGCCGATGCGCTTGCCGCCTTAACCGGAACAACCGCTAATAGCATCTTGCTGGCCTCAACCGGTGTCATTGGCGAGCCCTTGGATGCGGCCGCGCTCACAAAACATTTCCCCGCCTTACTGGCCGACCCTGAGGCGAGTTGGGCGCAGGCCGCCGAAGCGATTTTGACAACTGATACATTTGCCAAGGGGGCGCTGGCCACATGCCAGATTGACACCACCCCCATAACCATTTGTGGCATTGCCAAAGGGTCCGGCATGATTGCCCCGAACATGGCCACTATGCTTGGCTATATCGCTACCGATGCAGCGCTGCCAGCGCCGCTGCTGCAGGCCTGCCTGACCAGCGCCACCAATGACAGCTTTAACGCCATTACCGTGGATAGTGACACATCCACCAATGACAGCGTGTTTTTGGTTGCCACAGGGGCGGCCGGCAATGCTGCGGTCACTCGCCCGGATGATCCGCGGCTGGCCGCGTTTCGTGACGCCCTGAAAGCGGTGATGATTGATCTTGCCACACAAATTGTGCGCGATGGCGAAGGTGCCAGCAAATTTATCACAATCACCGTAGAGGGCGCAGACACAGATAGCCTAGCGCGCAACATTGGCCTTGCCATTGCTAATTCGCCGTTGGTGAAGACCGCTATTGCTGGTGAAGACGCTAATTGGGGACGCATCGTGATGGCGATTGGCAAACACGGCTATGGCATCGACCCGCAATCTATTGGCATCAAAATTGGCGGCTATCCGGTGGCACAAAATGGCATGCGGGTGGATGATTATGACGAAACGCCGATTGCCGCGCATATGAAAACAGCGTCGATTGACATATCTGTATCGGTTGGCAGCGGCAGCGGCACGGCGCGGGTTTATAGCTGTGATTTGACACATGGCTATATTTCCATCAATGCCGATTATCGAAGCTAACCGCATGCTAGCGCCGCAAAGGTCTGGCCTGCCATTGGTTTTGGTGAGCGCCGTTGCCTTGATAGACACCGATGGCCGGGTGCTGCTAGCACAGCGCCCCGCCGGCAAATCAATGGCCGGCCTTTGGGAATTCCCCGGTGGCAAAATTGAAGCTGGCGAAACCCCAGAGGCCGCATTAATACGCGAGCTTAACGAAGAATTGGCGATCAACACTGCCGCGTCATGTCTGGCGCCGCTAAGCTTTGCCAGCCACAGCTATGAAAAGCCTGATACTGACACGCCGTTTCATTTGCTGATGATGCTATTTGTCTGCCGGCGATGGCAGGGGCGCCCACAATCGGTTGAAGGCGGGGCCTTAAAATGGGTGCGGCCACAGCAGTTACGTGACTACCCAATGCCGGCTGCAGATATACCGCTAATCGCCGCCTTGCAGGATTTATTATGATCTAGTGATGGCTGTCCGGGTCATGCTCGTCAGTGTCCAGCATCGCCGCCAGCCGATGTTGTGCAGACCCTGGCCGTAGTGGTTTTTGCTGGCTGTCATGCGGTGCCCAGCCGGTCAATGTGATAATTTCAAAGCTTGCCGGTATTTGCCCATCAGCCAGCCCAAAGCGTTGCTGATAGAGCTCTGCGGCGCGCATAAACACCGCCCGGCGGGTGGGCATTTTCAGCCGCGCCAACAGGGCGTTCTGTTCACCCATACCGCGCAAATCTTCCATCAATTTGAAGATATGCGGATAATGCACTGTCAACCGGTCACTATCGGCCACCGGCAAGGCTAGCCCAGCCCGCCCCAACAGCCCACCAACATCACGAATATCTGCCATTGGCGCGCAGCGTGGACTTATACCACCGGTGATTTCTTGTTCGGCTTCGACAAGCACATGCCGCAATTCGGTCAGGCTGTTGCCGCCAAGCACGCTGACCAGCAGCAAGCCATCTGGTTTTAACAAATGGCGCATCTGCACCATAAGACCTGGCAAATCATCCACCCAATGCAATGACAGGCAGGAAAATACCGCGTCAAAACTATGTGGCGCATACGGCAAATCAGTCAGCGCATGCACCACCGCCGGCCCACCTTCCTGCGCCGCAGCTGCAAGACCAATCGCCGGTTCAGCTTGAATGATTTGGGCGGTTTTGCCGAGCGCCGCAAAATGCCGGGCAAGGCGGCCATCATGCGCCCCGATATCCAGACACAGATCAAAATCACGGCGCATTAACCCTAGCCGGTCGGCCAAACGGATCGCCGCTTCATCTTTCAAAAAAGCAAAATCCGCAAATTTTTTGGCAGCGCGCTGGCGGTGGTGGCGCACAAGATTTTGATCAAATAAGAGTGGCACTGTCATGCTGGCAATCATGTAAAGCAGACCGCAAAAACCGCAAGACAAAAAATTCAAATCTGGGCAAATCTGGGCAAATCTGGACGAAACCCAAAAAAAACCTATTAAAAAAACCGCGAAATCTTGGGCCGCCATATAAAATCTTTACGCTTTATTTACCGCGACAGCCCTAGCCTGTCCCTTATGCTACAAACACCGCCCCGCCAGCCAACATCATGCGCCCCAAAATAATAGACATGGCTGCGTATCAGCTTATGGGTCGCCTACTAGGCTTCTCGGCAGATCAATTGATGCCACACCAATGTTTATTATGCGGCACATTTTGCCTTGATCACGGGGTATGCGCAACCTGCTGGCGCGGCGCATGGATGATTAGTGAACCACTATGTCATCATTGCGGGCGCCCGTTGCCCTATGCGTTGCCCTAGCATCTATGTGCCGCCTGTTGGCAAGCCCCGCCAGTACTTTCCATGATCCGTGCGAGCTTTGTTTATAACAGCTTTTCCCGAGATTTGATTTTGCATTTCAAACATGTTGATGGGCTGCATTTAACGCCGATATTGGGGCGGTTTCTGAAGCGTCACTTTGTGGCACTCTCACGCCAAGACCAGTTGGTTATCCCAGTGCCATTGCAGCGGCGGCGCTATTTAGCAAGGCGCTATAATCAATCAGCCTAACTGGCCCGCTGGCTAGCCACCAAAACATCTTATGCGCCGCATATTCTGGTGCGCCGTCACCATAATATCAGCCAAGCCGGGCTAAGCCGCAGGCAACGGCACCGCAATGTGGCCGGGGTGTTCAGCGTCACCGCAAATGGCCATGCCGATTTGCAAGGCCGGCCGGTGCTGCTGGTTGACGATGTTATGACCACTGGCGCCACCTTAACCGCCGCGGCAAAAACGCTGTTGGCGGCCGGCAGCGGCCCGGTGCATGGCTTATTGGTGGCGCGGGTTTTGTAGGTCTGGAGCTTTCGGTGGCAAGGGTTTAGGTGATTGTGAAAATAGCCAACATTTGCTAGATCATAGGCATTACCTAGCCCCGCCGCCGCGGTGACCGCGCCTAACTAGACAAGGGTGCTGATATTACTGTGCTGAAGGATGTCGCAAAATTATGGCTAAAGTAGAAATCTATACATCGATGATGTGCCCATATTGCACCCGGGCGTTACGCGTTCTAACCGCAAAAAACATAAATTTTGAACAAATTGATGTCACCATGAGCAGCGCCCTGCGCGAGACCATGAAGCGGCGCGCTGGCGGCCGCACGTCGGTGCCGCAAATTTTTATCGATGACGAACATATTGGCGGCTGTGATGATCTGATGGCCCTTGAATCAGCAGGCCACCTCGATAAATTACTGCAGCAGGTATCATGATATGGTGATGAGGATTGCCGCGCTGCAATATTGTGCAAGTGATGATATAGATGCCACGCTGACGCATATTACCCCGATGATCGCCGAGGCGGCGGCAAAAGCCAGTCTGGTTGGGCTTCCCGAAGCTGCCAGCTTTCTAGCGGCAAGCCGCGCCCAATTGGACGAGCGGGCCGAATGGGAAGATCACAGCCACAGCCTAAACCGGCTGGCCGCACTGGCGCGCCAACACAATATCTGGATGCTGGTGGGGTCGCTGTTTTTACGGCGGCGGCATGATCGGCGTCTGGTCAACCGCAGCCTGCTGGTAACGCCGCAGGGCAAAATTGCCGCAAGCTATGACAAAATACACATGTTTGATGCCAATGTTGGTGATGGTCAGACCTATCGCGAGTCGGACAGTTTTGCCGCTGGCACAACACCGGTGCTGGCCGCGATAGACCAGCTGCAACTTGGCATGAGCATCTGCTATGATTTGCGGTTTCCGCATCTTTACCGGCAGCTGGCCCGTGATGGGGCGCAACTGCTCGGTATTCCGGCGGCCTTCACTGCTGTGAGTGGCGCCGCCCATTGGCATGTTTTGTTGCGCGCCCGCGCCATTGAAACCGGCTGTTATGTGATGGCCCCAGCCCAATGCGGCACGCATAGTGATGGCCGCAAAACATATGGCCATGCGATGATCATTAACCCATGGGGGGAAATTTTAGCCGAGGCCGATGATGGGGATGCGGTGATCACAGCTGACATTGACATTGCACAGATTGCGGCAGCCCGCCGCGCCATTCCGTCACTAGCGACAAACCCGGCCATCAGCGCCACTAGCCACACCAGCCAGTGACGCAGATAGGATCAGGCTAGGCCACCATCACCGATGGTCATATATTTATTATGACGATCAGCAATCAGGGCAGCGGCATCCATGCTGGCCATATCTTTTAACTGCGCTTCAAAAGCATCGCCCAAGGCATCAATCGCCCGCGCCGGATCCCGATGCGCACCGCCAAGCGGTTCGGCCACAATCGCATCAACAACACCAAGCTTTTTCATCCAGTCAGACGTGATGCGCCCAGCCTCAGCGGCCTCTTTGGCATGCTCGGCGCTGCGCCATAAAATTGAAGCGCAGCCTTCTGGGGAAATGACGCAATAAACCGCATGCTCAAACATCACAACACGGTTACCAGTGGCCAAAGCGATAGCACCGCCTGACCCACCTTCGCCAATAATTGCAGCAACCATCGGCGTGCGCAGCTTTAGACAAGCCCGAATAGCGCTGGCGATCGCTTCAGCTTGGCCGCGTTCTTCGGCGCCCCGCCCCGGGTAGGCACCGGCGGTGTCAACACAGCTGAGCACTGGCAGACCAAAACGCCCCGCCAACTCCATTAAGCGCGTCGCTTTTCGGTAACCCTCGGGCCGCGCCATCCCAAAATTGCGCTTAACGCGCTCTTCGGTTGTGCTACCCTTTTCGGTACCAATAACCATAACCGGCTGACCACGAAAGCGCGCCATGCCAGCAATCACCGCATGATCTTCAGCATAATTTCGGTCACCAGCCAGCGGTGTGAAATCGGTCAATAGCCGATCAAAGATTGCCCGTACTTTCGGACGTTCGGGATGCCGCGCCACCTGTACTTTTTCCCACGCGCCAAGCTTTTCATAAGTCTGCTTCAACTCACGCTCTATACGAGTTTGCAGTTTGCCAATTTCATCAGCGATATTGATGCGGCCATCGGTACTCATATGCCGTAATTCTTCGACTTTGCCTTCCAAACTGGCAATTGGTTTTTCAAAATCTAGGAAATGTCTCATCAAAAACTACCCACAACGTCAATAAGCAAGATTATAGTTTACCGGTCTTGCCGCTTGCTGGCAAGCGGATGCGCATCAGCAACCAGCCCGGCCAGCCGGTCTGGGCGGCTCGATGTGTAAATCTGTGTTGTTGAAATATCGGCATGCCCAAGCATGCTTTGCAAACTGCGTAAATCGGCGCCGCGGTTTAACATGTGTGTAGCAAAAGAATGGCGCAATTTATGTGGGGTCACCCGGCGCGGGTCAATCTGTGCCTTGCCAGCGATGCTTTTTAGCAGCTGTGCAAATTGATGCCGGCTCATCGCGGCGCCAGTATCACCAGCTGTGCCGCCGCCATCTGACGGAAACATGAAATCTGACAAAAGATAGGCAGCAATGCCATCGCGCATTTCCAGCCACGCCGCCGCCGCCCGTCGCGCCGCCGCGCCAAGCGGCACCAAACGTTCACGCCCGCCCTTGCCAACCACCAAAATACTTTCTGGGTGCCGCCGGAATTGCGCCACCTGCAACCCCACAAGTTCAGACACTCTAAGACCGGTGGCATAGAGAATTTCCAACATGGCCACTGCGCGCACCGATAATTGCGCTGGCTGCATTGCGGCAGCGGCGGTTAATAATCTTGTCACTTCGTCTTCGCTCAGGCTTTTTGGCAAAGCGGCTGGTAACGCCGGGTTATCGATCCAGCGGCACGGATTGTCTTTGCGAAGCCCATCTTCAATCGCCCAGCTCATAAATTGTCGTAGCGCGCTGAGCCGGCGTGCCACTGAACGGGCTGACAAGCCGCGCTGATGCCAGATGGCGATGACCTGACGCAAATCATCGGCGGATGATTGCGTCAAGGACGATGCATTTTGTCGCAAAAGATCATCTGTGTCGACAAGATCACGCCGATACGCTGCCAAGGTATTTGGAGACGCCGCCCGCACCGCCGAAATAGCGTCCAGAAACGCGCTGATTAGCGGATCTGTCGAAGCGTGTGGCGGGTTAGCTTGGCGTGCCATCCACAGTGCCTGTTGTAAACCTGTTAAGAAGGTGGGCGCGCAATATTTCTGCGGCCAGCGCCTTGGCCACCTGATCTTGGCCAACGCTGCGCAATGCGGTAATTACCTCACTCAAATCTTTGGGGTTTACGCTGTCCAAGGGCGCCGTTTGCAAGAGCCAATTCGCCAACAAAACGGTTTCGGCAACGCGCCGTGTTTCGGCCGCTTGCGATACCGCATTTAGCACCAGCGGCGATAGGCTGATATAGCTTTGGGATGACAACGCGCTATCCTTTGCCAAGACCAACCAGTCTTGATCGGGCACCACAACACCGGCCGCCTGCAACACTGGGGCCAGTGACCACGCATCTAGCCCATCAAGAACGCGTTTTTGCAACGTGCCGGTCTCAATCATCTGTATTAACTGCGCCGCCAGCACCGCATCATCATTATCGGTAAAGCCCTCAATAATTGACGTGTCATGCGGCTGGTCAATGGCAAGCAACATCGCAATTTTGGGGGCCACACCGTCTTCGTTAAACCGCATATCAGCCGCTGTGTACGCATCTGAAATGGCATTCCGGATCAATTCGGCATATAACGGCAACAGCAAGGCGCCATTGCCATCTTTGATTTCTGCATGCATCGCCGCCACAATCCGGGCGAGCCGCTTATCAGAGGTGTCAGCATCAATCGCGCGCCACGCCATCGCGGTGGTCAGCGCAGTTGATTCGCCATCAAGCTGGGCCAGCGCCAATTGCGGATCAGCCTGAACCGGGCCGGCGTTGCGCCATAGTTTGCTGACCTGATTATGGTCAACCAGACCCCGGCTGAGCCCGTCAAAAGACGACACCATACGCGCGTCAGCCCCCAAAAATTTCAGCTGCACAACACTTTGCGCCATTTGTGATGGCAACACCGCCAAGCCTTCAAGCGGTATCGATCGGTTCACCACATCCATGAGCACGATATGCAGTGTATCAAGGGCATTTGGGTCAATATTGTCAGCTGGCACACCGCTCAACATTTCATTGGTTAGCGCAAAGAAAATCGGATCATCAATCCCGTTGGCTGCCAGAATATCCGCCGCAAAACGGGCGCCGCCAGCATTGCCCTGAACCGCATGGCAGATCACATTGGCTTTGTGCCAAAACGGGTCAAGTGTTGTCCGCACCTGTTCATCAACAATGCCGCAGGCGGCGTTATCATTGCGCCGCATCAATTCATGTTCAACCAACCAGCGTTTCCAACTGGCCCATTGTGGCGAATCTGGTAATTGGTTGGCAAGCACCGCCAAATCATTCGAGCGACCAGCCCGTGCCAGCCATGCCAATCTTGCCGCTACCAATTCCGCTGCCACTAAATTTGTGCCACTTGGCAGCACCGACTGCCGTGCGACTACCCTATAGGCAAGATCAGTCAAGGCTTTCGAATGGCTGACAACAGCCGTTTTTTCCAGCAGAAACACTGCGTCAGACGCCGATGTTCCTCGCCAGATCATGCTGTCTAGCCCAAGATCCAATGTATCACTATCACCAACGCCAATTGCCGCTAGGCCGACCTCGGAAATTTTTCTGCGGCCGAGGCTGACCTGCGCATAGGCGCTGCTGGTGTTGGCAAGGCTGTTATTATCAACCGTGGTGCTGAATACCGGGGTCAGGCTTTGGTCTTGCGGAATGATCGCGTTTTCGGCCGTATCTTGTTCAGCAGTATCTTGTCCGGTGGTTTCTGGTGCGCTTGGCACCACCGCCGTATCCACCTTAATAGCCGTATCAGGGCTCGGTGTATCTTCAATCAGGCTCAAGGGTTGCTGGACATCGGCGCGCTGCGCCAGAATCGGCCCGGCATATCCAAGCATTAATAGCAGCAGCGCAATAACGCCAAAGGTCTTGTTTTGGCCACACCGCCTAATTTGATAATTCGGCATTCGGGATCACCTTGTTGATGGCAACGGTGGGCGCTGGAATATGCCAACTTGACAACACAACAACACTGGCAATCGCCAGCCCCACAAAAAGAAAAATGGCTAATCGTGTCATTCTATCCCCGTCCATCGGTAACGTTGGTATCTACGCATCGCTTTGTTCAAAGCAGGTGTTTATGTCCAGATTATGTCGTTAATTGGGCAAACTATCCAGCCCTCAAAAAAAATTCGTAAAACCAGACGGCAAGCCCACCAAAAACCCGCCAAAAACTGAGAGTTGTGCGACATAAATTTAATTCCATTTCGCCCGCATTTTTTCCCGTATTTTTCACCCACTTTTTTTCATGCGCCGCGCCGATAGTGATCGTTCTTCTATTGGCCTTCATGGCGCGCATCGTTATGCTTGCCCGATGACTTATGACAAATCCACCACCGCAGCTGATCACCAGCATCCGGCCAAACCCAAAAAACCCCCTGCGCTTGCTCGGCCTGCAGTGCGTGCCCGGCGTGTGGTGCTTGACCGGCCTCTGGCGCTTGTCGGTTTGATGGGAAGCGGAAAATCGGTTATGGGTCGCCGGCTGGCAAGCTTGCTGAAGATTGACTTTGCCGATAGTGACCAGCTGGTCACAAAGCGCGCTGGCATTAGCATAGCCGATATTTTTGACCTTGCTGGTGAAAGCAAATTTCGTGAAATGGAATTTAACGTTATTCAAGACCAGCTGGCCAAACCGCCCCATGTTCTGGCGACCGGCGGCGGCGCTTTTTGTGAGCCGCGCACCGCCACACTTTTACGAGATGGTGCGTTGGTTGTCTGGCTGCAAGCCAGCCCGGAAACCTTGTTAAAACGTATTGGGGATATCAGCAGCCGGCCTTTGTTACACAGTGGGCCGCCCTTGCAAATTTTGCAGGATTTGCAGCACCGCCGCGCCCAGTTTTACGAAAAAGCCCATATCCACCTGAATACCGATGGGCTATCAACAGATAAATCTATCGCCGCCCTAGTCGCGGCGCTTGACACATATCAGGCGAAACAATAGGTGATGTGACTATGGAGCAAACAAGCTTGACAGTGGGTCTTGGCGACCGCGCTTATGACATAACCATCGGCCCGGATCTGATCGGCCGCAGCTCTGTGTTGCTTGGCCCGATTGCGGCTGGTCGGCATATTGTGGTCATTAGTGATGCGCAGGTCGCTACCCTACATTTGCAAAGCCTGTTAGCGGGGCTATCGCCTGCAGCGCGGCGCATTGACCATTTTGTGGTCAGCCCCGGCGAGGCCAGCAAATCAATGAGCGTTCTTGCCAAATTGCTCGACGACATTCTGGCCATTGGTGTTGATCGGTCGGTATTATTGATTGCATTTGGCGGTGGGGTGATTGGTGATTTGGCCGGATTTGTTGCGGCCTCACTTTTGCGCGGCGTTGATTTTGTGCAGATACCAACCAGCCTGCTCGCCCAAGTTGACAGCTCAGTCGGTGGCAAGACCGGCGTCAATGCCAAAGCCGGCAAAAACCTTATCGGTGCTTTTTATCAGCCAAAAGCGGTGTTAGCCGATACCCGCCTGCTCGGCACCTTGCCACCCCGCGAATTGCGCGCTGGCTATGCTGAAATTGTCAAATACGGGCTGTTGGGAGACGCCGCGTTTTTTGACTGGCTGGATAGCAACGGCGACGCGGTTCTCAATCTTGAAGCAGACGCATTACGCCACGCCATTTACACATCATGCTGCGCCAAAGCCCGCATTGTTGAAGCCGATGAGCGGGAAGCTGGCAAGCGCGCCCTTTTGAACCTCGGCCATACATTCGCCCACGCTTTTGAAGCGGTGGCAAATTATGATGGGCGCCTGCTGCATGGTGAAGCAGTGGCAGCTGGCATGGGGCTGGCGTTTGATCTTTCGGTGGATATGGGGCTGTGCGCCGCTGATGCCGCATCAAGGTGCAAGGATCATCTGGTCCGCACCGGGTTACCTTGCGGCCAAGCCAGCCTGCCTGCCGGCAACGCCGCCGCGTCAATCTTGCTTGGTCATATGAAACATGACAAAAAAGTGCGAAATGGTGTTATGCATTTTGTATTAGTGCGTGCCATTGGTGACGCGTTTGTGCATGGTGATGTGCCCGAAGATGTGGTGATGAACCTATTGGAAAGAGGGTCTGATGCTATCTAGCCTGTGGCTATTAGCGCTAACAATACTTTTGCTGATACTAGCATCGGCATTTTTTTCAAGTGCGGAAACGGCGCTGACTGCGGCGTCTGATGCCCGCATGCGGCAGCTTGCTAATAAAGGCAATGGGCGCGCCAAAATTGTCGAAAGTTTGCGCGAGGATAGAGAAGGGCTTATCGGCTCTATTTTGATCGGCAATAATGCTGTCAATGTGTTGGGGTCAGCACTTGCCACCAGCGTTGCCATTTCGCTATTTGGCGAGGGCGGCTTGGTGTGGGCCACTATCGCCATGACCGTTTTACTGGTGGTTTTTGCCGAGGTCATGCCCAAAACTTATGCGTTTACCTATGCTGACAGCTATGCGTTGCGTATTGCGCCTGTGTTGCAGCTAGTGGTGCGGGCCTTAAGCCCGCTATCGGTTGGCATAAGATTGCTGGCAGCGCAAATGATTCGCCCCAACCCAAATGCCAGCGGTGATCGTGAAGAAGAATTACGCGGCCTTATTGAATTGCAGGGCAATGACGCCAACGCCGATGACCGGGAACGCAAAGCCATGTTGTCATCGATCCTGGATCTCAATGAAATTTCGGTCGACGCGATTATGACACACCGCGGCACCGTAAGCATGATCAATGCCGATGATCAGGTTGAAGATATTTTGCGCTATGTGCTGAATTCACCGCATACTCGGCATCCGGTATTTTCGGGAAAATCGGACAATATCGTGGGTGTGTTGCACGTGAAGGACCTGTTGCGAGCGGTTGGCGAAGCGGAAGCTGGCGCCATTCTGCCTGAAACCGTGCAAAACATTGCCAGTGATGCCTATTTCATCCCAGAAACAACCTTATTGTTTGACCAGCTGCAGGCGTTTCGGGCGCGGCGCGAACATTTTGCCGTGGTTGTCGATGAATATGGCGATTTTCGTGGCATTGTGACTCTGGAAGATATTTTGGAAGAAATCGTCGGCGATATTGATGATGAGCATGACGTTGATCTGGCTGGCCTGACCCCGCAAGCAGATGGCTCGTGGCTGGTTGACGGCAATGTGACCATCCGCGATCTAAACCGGACCTTGGGCTGGCATTTGCCTGACGAGGATGCCTCGACACTGGCCGGGCTGGTGTTGTTTGAAAGCCGCACTATTCCGAGCCCCGGACAAGAATTTCGCTTTCATGATATCCGCTTTCGGATCGTCAAACGCAAAGGCAACCGCCTGACCACCATAAGATTATGGGCAAATTAACGATTTCAGAATAAAGGGCAGCAATTAAAGACCATGACCGCATCGCACCCCAATAATACCGGAAAAGCCACACCTCCGGCACCAGACCCGGCGTTAGACCGGCCGCATACCCCCTATGGCGAGCAGCATAATACAAAATTAAGCCCACCGGCAAAGCGGGAAGCGGTGCATCAGCGCAAGATTAGCTGCAATGGTTTTGTCCGCGAAGACGGGCTTTATGATATCGAAGCCGAGCTAACCGATCATAAAACCTATGCGTTTCCGAGTGATTTTCGCGGCACAGTTACGCCAGATTTACCTGTGCATCATATGGTGCTGCGCATCACTATTAACGGCGAACGCGTTATTCACTCTGCCGAAGCGATCACTATCACCGGGCCCTATGCGGTGTGTCCAACCGCTAATGTGGTGTTTGACAGGCTGGTTGGCTTGCAAATTGGGCCGGGCTGGCGGCGCCGTGTGCAGACCGCAATTGGCGGGCGTCATGGCTGCACCCATATCACCGAGTTACTGGGGCCAGTTGCAACCATTGCCTACCAGACCCTATATGGCGAAGAGGCCCGTCAAAGCCGCGCTAATAGCGCCCTGTCAGACCGTGACAAACAGGACAGCCGCACCGCGCTCACCAATAGCTGTGTCGGCTATGCCGATGACACATCTAGCTAAGGCTTGGATAGGGGCTTGGATAGGGGCTGGGCTGGTGCTAGCTCGATAAATGCAGTTCCAGCGCGTGAATGTCACCGGCAAGGTCATCTGCCAAAACACTATTTACCAAACGATGCTGTTGCACGCGTGATTTGCCCGCAAAGCTTGCTGCCTTTATAGTGACTGTGAAATGTGTGCCGCCGCCATCGCGCCAGCCCGCATGACCAGCGTGATGATGACTGACATCCTCAACCTGAATATACTGCGGCGATAACGCATCTTTCAGTTTTTGCGCTATGGTATCTGCGGTTGCCATGTGCTATCTCCAGCTTAGGGGGTAAGTTAAGTGCATTATGCAGTGATTTATAGTGGATCATATGATGAGACGCACCAACGCGCCAGACCTTAACACCATTGGTGATGATAACATCGACCAGCCGCGCCGCTGTGCGGCCGAGGGCTGTACCGCCGAAGGCGCTTACCCGGCTCCAAAATCAAGATCAGCATTGCGCGATTATATTTGGTTTTGCCTTGATCATGTGCGCGAATATAATAAGTCGTGGAATTATTATGAGGGGCTACAAGGCGCCGCCCTTGAAGCTGAGATCCGCCGCGCCACAACATGGGAGCGCCCCAGCTGGAAATTTGCCACCGGCCAGCCAAGCGCGCATAGCTTTGAAGACCCGCTAGGGCTGTTTGACTTTGAAAACCGTGACGCCAGTCGGGCACAGCGTTCGTTAAGCCCTGAAGAGCAACGCGCATGGAAAACACTACAATTGTCGCCTGTGCAAGATATTGATATAGTTAAAAAACAATATAAGCAGCTGGTCAAACAGAACCATCCTGATAAAAATGGGGGTGACGCCGCTGCCGAAGAACGGCTAAAAGACATAAATCTTGCCTATTCACTGATTCGAAAGACCCTTACCAGCAGCGGCCAGACAGCCGCATATTAATCTGAAATCGCTTTTGTGGAGTTTTATCTGTTATGTCCAATGACGCTAAATTTGTGCCTACATCCGCTCACCCGCTTGCCGGCCCTGATAAACAGGTGAACGCCCGTGACGTGTTTGGCATTGATGTTGATATGATGGTGCCAGCGTTCAGCGAAACTTCTGATTATGTGCCGAATCTCGACCCGAATTACCAATTTGATCACGACACCACGATTGCCATTTTGGCTGGCTTTGCCCACAACCGCCGGGTTATGGTGCAGGGCTATCATGGCACCGGCAAATCAACCCATATTGAACAGGTGGCGGCGCGGCTGAATTGGCCATGTATCCGGGTCAATCTCGACAGCCATATCAGCCGTATTGATTTGATTGGTAAAGATGCCATTGTTTTGCGTGATGGCAAGCAGGTCACCGAATTTCGTGAAGGGATTTTGCCATGGGCACTGCAAAACCCAGTGGCGCTGGTATTTGACGAATATGATGCGGGCCGCGCTGATGTGATGTTTGTGATCCAGCGCGTGCTTGAAGTCGATGGCAAATTAACCTTGCTTGACAGCAACAAGGTCATTCATCCTAACCCGCATTTCCGGCTATTCGCCACCGCTAACACGGTCGGGCTTGGCGACACCACCGGACTTTATCATGGCACCCAGCAAATCAACCAAGGCCAGATGGACCGCTGGTCAATTGTATCAACGCTGAACTATCTGCCACATGAAGATGAAGTTGGCATTGTCACCGCTAAAGTGCCCCAATATGCCGACAAAAACGGCACCGAACAGGTGGCCGCCATGGTGCGCATGGCCGATTTGACCCGCAAAGGATTTATGGCTGGAGATTTATCAACCGTGATGTCGCCACGTACGGTGATTACCTGGGCTGAAAACACAGCTATTTTTGGTGATATGACATTAGCGTTCCGCCTGACATTTTTGAATAAATGTGATGAAGTGGAACGGCCAACAGTTGCTGAATATTACCAACGCTGTTTTGGTATTGACCTTCCCGAAGCGCCGGTTCGCCACGCCAACGCCAGCTAATCTGCGCAGTGGCGTGCGGCATCACCTAACAGGAAATTTGCATGGCTGATTTTGACCGGGATTCGCAATTTTTAAAGTCAAACGCAGCGGCAATGCGTGCCTTGGCCGGCGGCAAAGACCATCAGGTCACCTATGCCGGCACCGATACGCATGTTGGCAAAACTGATGTACGGTTACCGGCATTGCCACCAACCGCAACCGCAGCCCAACGCGCCAGCCTACGCGGTGCAGCCGATGGAGCGGCGTTGTGGTTAGCCCATCATAATCCGAAAACACATCAAAAACATTGCCCATCACTAGATGGTGCCAAGGCCATTTTTGAAGCGGCCGAACGGGCGCGTGTCGAAGCGCTTGGCGCGCGCCATATGAAGGGTGTCGGCAAGAATTTGGAAGCGGCGCTTAATCAACGCTATGAAAACCGTCAAATTGATGCGCCCGGCAGTGCTGACGAAGCCGGCGTTGCCGAAGTTGTCAGATTATTGCTGCGCGAACGGCTAAGCGGCGCAGAGCCGCCAAAAAACCTCTCAATGGTGATGGATTTGTGGCGCCCATGGGTGCAAAGCCGGGCGGGTGATCTACTTGAACAGCTCGGCGAGTCTTTGGATGATCAAGCCCAATTTGCCGAATTGTCACGCCGCTTAATCGGCGCTCTTGAAACCGACCTTGGCGAGTCTGGATCTGATCAGGATGACGCCTCTGACAATGATGATGATCAAGATGATGGTGGCGATAATCAGAATGAGCAGGACGGCGAACAATCGGCTGTAGGCGAAGACCAAAGTGATGGTGATGACAGCCAGTCGATGGATGACGCTGGTGATGCAGGTGTATCTGAAGATGGCGAAATGATGGAAGCTGACGGCGCCGATGACGGCATGGCCGACGGCGAATCGCCGAATTCTGACATGACCGGTAAAAACGCTTCAAATACCTCTGATAAAGAGGTTTACCGGGTGTTCGACACAAAATTTGACGAAATTATTGCGGCGGCTGACCTATGCGATCCTGAAGAGCTTGACCGCTTGCGGGTGATGCTGGACCGGCATATGGAAAATGTAGCGAGTATTGTCGGCAAGCTGGCGAATCGGTTGCAGCGTAAATTGATGGCGCATCAAAACCGGTCATGGGATTTTGACCTTGAAGAGGGCATTCTTGACGCTGCTAAATTGCACCGTGTGGTCACACAACCGTTGAGCGCGCTGTCGTATAAACAGGAACAAGATACCAAGTTTCGCGACACCGTGGTGACGCTGTTATTAGACAATTCTGGCTCAATGCGCGGCCGCCCGATCACCATTGCCGCCGTCACCGCTGATATTTTGGCACGCACGCTAGAGCGTTGCGGCGTTAAGGTGGAAATTCTGGGCTTTACAACGCGCGCCTGGAAGGGCGGTCAGTCTCGCGAATTATGGCAGCAGGCCGGTAAGCCGGCGATGCCGGGGCGGCTTAATGATTTGCGCCATATTATTTACAAACCAGCCGATGCGCCGTGGCGCCGAGCGCGTAAATCATTGGGGTTAATGCTGCGTGAAGGTATTTTGAAAGAAAATATCGATGGTGAGGCGCTGCTATGGGCGCATGACCGCCTGCTGGCGCGCAATGAAGATCGCCGCATCATGATGGTTATTTCGGACGGGGCACCGGTCGATGATTCAACCTTGTCGGTGAATAGTGGCAGCTATCTGGAACGCCATCTTCGCGAGGTTATCAGCTATATTGAAGCTCGCTCACCAGTAGAATTATTGGCGATTGGCATTGGCCATGACGTGACCCGCTATTATCGGCGGGCGGTAACCATTACCGATGTTGAACAATTGGGCGGTGCGGTTGTCGGTCAATTGACCGATCTGTTCGACGAAGACGCCAACAAACAGCGTCGCCGCGTCGCCTGATCAGCCTCATATCAGCTAACAAAAACCCCCCGCCATTTAGGGACGGGGGGTTTTGTTAGGCGCAAGCACGGAAATTATACTACCGCCAGAGGCTTTAATAATTCCGCAAGCTTAAATAGTTCAACCTATATTTTACTTATTCTGCAGCTTGTGCGGCAACGATTTCACGCTTTAGCCGTTGCGCTTCATCAGCCAATTCAGCATTACGTGCCTGCAGCAAAAACGCATCTAAGCCGCCATGTTTTTCAACAGTGCGAATGGCGCTGGTAGATACCCGCAAGCTTACTTTGCGATCTAGAATTTCGCTCTGCATGCTGGCGCTTTGCAAATTCGGCAGAAACCGGCGACGGGTGCGGTTGTTAGCGTGGCTGACATTATTGCCAGACATCACACTTTTACCTGTTAATTGACAACGTTTTGCCATGATAAAGGCTCCATATACAGCGGCACTTCTACAGCCGCATTAAAACTTAAGGCTGGGTATAGGCCAGACCGGCGTTAAGGTCAAGCCTGAAAACCGGTTGCCACTATGCTTGGCCAGCCTTCTTTCACTGGCGGCCACTGCGTCTGGTCATGCTGCCGGTCAGGGTTTTAATAGGGCGCAGATTTTGCAGCTACTTTGTTCTGGCATTTTTTAAGGCGCGGTTTTGGTTAACCCAAATAGACTATCCGAAAGGATAATGTCATTTCACCTCGCATGGCGATACCCAATGGGCGACAACCCGTGAACAAAAAGCGCAATATCATTTTGGGGCAGCACCGCACTTCGCTGGTTCTATAGCCTTATTTCTGGGATTGTCTATATATAATTCTGAATCATGAAAAGCTGCATCTGAACGAGTTTTGTCATGCAGTGGATCGCTTTCGCAAACGCTCTAGCATGACATCGTCAGTGCGCGTCGAGGTGCTGATCTATTTTCGGACATTGAGCAGCTATAAATGGCAAACCGCACCCCCCCACGCTGAGCCCGATGATGACGCCCTCGGCAAGACTTATCATGTTGCCGCGCCAGCACCACCGGTGCCACCGGTCTCGCTTATGCCGATTGTGCTAAAGCAGTTTCTGACAATCGAATCGCATGCTGGATAGCCTTTGTCGGGTCGGCGATCTGGCCTTTGGCGTCGCCTAGCGTGTCGATGCCATCCGCCTGCATCAATGCGGCCAGTTCGTACAAAATCTGTGCTGGTAAATGCGGCCCTTGCAGCGCTAGGCCTGTATATAGCTGCACAAGATCGGCCCCAACCAATATTTTTGCATAGGCCTGCCAGCCGCTGGCAACACCGCCCACCCCTATCAGGCCAAGGCGCTGTTGGTTGTGCTGTGCAACGCGCGCCAGCAATGCGGTCGCTGGTGCAAATAACGGCGCCCCCGACAACCCGCCCAGTTCGTCAGCATAGCGGCCGTGCAGATGGTCTGGGCGGGCAATGGTCGTATTGGTGGCGATAATCGCACTGACCCCGGCGGCGCATGATGTATCGACAATCGCAGCGATGTCATGGTCATGCAAATCAGGCGCTATTTTCAAGAATACCGGCCGCGTTACCCCGGCATCAGCCAATCCTGCACGTGCCGCGTCAAGTACGTCTTGTAGGTGCTTTTCGGTTTGCAAATCGCGCAGCCCCGGGGTGTTTGGCGAAGAAATATTGAGGGTAATATAATCGGCCGCGGGCGCCAGCTTAGCCACAGCCCGCCGGTAATCGGCAATCGGCTGTTGGCTGGTTTTATTGGCGCCAACATTGACCCCAACGAGACCAGCGCCGGGTTGGCGCGTTGCCAAATTTTGCGCCGCCGCCATCATACCGTTGCCATTAAAACCATAGCGGTTGATCACGGCTTGGTCTTCTGGCAAGCGAAATACCCGCGGCTTTGGGTTACCAGCTTGTGGCAACGGGGTGATGGTGCCGACCTCTACATGGCCAAAGCCGAGCCGCAATGCCCCGCTATAGCAGGCCGCGTTTTTATCAAAACCCGCAGCCAGCCCAAGCGGATTGGCAAAATGTAGCCCCGCCATATCAACGCCAAGGCCGGCTGACAAATGGCTAAGATCAGGCCGCGGTCCCATCTGCCAGCGCAGGGTTTGCACGGCCATTTTGTGGGCTGCCTCAGCCGGCAAAAGCCGCGCCAGACTTGTCAGCAATTGCCACATTAACCGGCCTTTATGCCGCCGACAGACAGTCGTCCGGCAAGCGCATCATCAAGCAGCTGGATCGTCTTGTCACGGCCATAAAGCGCAAAAAACGAGCCCATGCGCGGGCCTTCAGATTGCCCCAACAGCACCTCGTAAAGACATTTGAACCAATCCCGCAGATTTTCATAAGGCGCCGCTTTACCAACCGCATAAACCGCCGACTGAATGTCTTCGGCACCGGCATCATCCGGCAGCGCGATAATCGCGTTTTTAAGCGCCGTAAGATGACCATGTTCGGCGTCATCAGGCGCTCGGTAAACCTTATGCGGGCGCACCAAATCCTGATAATAATTGACCGCATAGCCAATCATACGATCGAGTTCAGGATGGCTTGTTGGGCTGACATCAGACGCGTAATCAGTCACATACCCCCAAATAATCGAGGGGTCTTCAGCATGACATACCGCCGCTAAATTGAGCAAAAGCGTGAAGCTGACAGGCAGGCCGGACTGCGTTGGGGCGCCGCTGTGAATATGCCATAACGGGTTTTCCAACAGCGCCGCATCATCCTGTTCGGCAGATTTTCCAAGATGCTGATAATACTCATCAACGGTTTTCGGGATTACATCAAAATGCAGCCGTTTGGCGCGCTTTGGCTGACCATACATAAATAATGACAGCGATTCCGGACTGCCATAGCGCAACCAGTCTTCAACAGACAAGCCATTACCTTTTGATTTTGAGATTTTTTCGCCATTGGCATCAAGAAACAATTCATAGGACAAGCCAGCTGGCGGTGTGCTGCCCAACGCCCGCGAAATTTTGCCTGATTGGGTGACCGAATCAATCAGGTCTTTGCCGCTCATTTCATAATCAACGCCGAGTGCCACCCAACGCATCGCCCAGTCACATTTCCATTGCAATTTACATTTGCCGCCGGTGACCTCAGTGTCACGCAGATCACCGCTGTCCGAATCAATGTAGCTGATCGTGCCAGCCGCTGGATTCTGGCTGACCACTTTGGCTTGCAAAACCCGGCCGGTATCCGGGCAAACTGGAAAAAACGGACTGTAAGTCGCTTGCCGCTCGGGCCCTAACGTCGGCAACATGATCGCCATAATCGCATCATAATGTTCCAGAACACGGATCAAGGTCGCGTCAAAATCACCGTTCGTATAGCAGTCGGTAGAGCTCATAAATTCATACTCGAACCCAAAGCCATCAAGAAACGCCTGCAAGCGCAAATTATTATGCATGCCATAGGAGGGCGCTGTGCCAAACGGGTCTGGCACTTTGGTCAGCGGCATATCAATATAACCAGCCATCATGTCCTGATTCGGAATATTGGTCGGCACCTTACGCAGACCGTCCATATCATCAGAAAAACAGACCAAGCGCGTGGCCTGTCCGGTCAAGGTTTCATAGGCATGCCGCACCATTGTGGTGCGCACAACCTCGCCGAATGTGCCGATATGCGGCAACCCCGATGGGCCATAACCAGTTTCAAAAAGCACCGTGTCTTTGGCGCCAATTTTGTCCATGCGCGCGGCCAATGCGCGGGCCTCGGCAAAGGGCCATGCCTTTGCGTCCTGTGCAATTTCCTGCAACTGTGCGATCACTTCATTCATCGTCATGCTTTCTGTAGTAGACGGGCTGGCCATAATAGAGATTTTGACCGAATTAAGCGGGCTGGCAATACACCCCCCGTATTGCCACATCGCGCTCGCCATAAATCGCCGACAAGCTAGGGCCAAGGCACCATACAGGTCAAGAGGGATCGTAAAATTATCACCGGTTTGGCGATCGCAATGCTAGCCTCACGGCACCGCAACAGCTATACCATAGCCACGATGCACGACAGTTTTACCACAGCCATTCCCGATCTGCATAATTTGCCGGTATTCTACCCGCATGGCACGCAGCTGATTTGGATCAGCCACGATGGCGAAATCCGCCATCTTGACCGGCAGGCGGTTGCCGCTGAATTAGCGTTAGGGCAAGCCTTGCTGTGTCACCGGCGCTGGAGTAGCGCCCGCGCTGGTGTCGACATCACCGCATGCCTTGACGTGATGGAGCTATTTGCCTTTGTGCGGCCGGCCCGTTTTGCCCTGCCCACACCAGCCGGGCTGGCCCAGCAGTTGGGGCTGGCACGCCCGCAATCTGGCGAAGATATGGCAACATCATTGCCGAAAATGGCGTTTCAGCTGCTTGACGAACTGGCTGAACAGTCCCAAAAAGCGCAAATCGAGGCCGCGAAAATTGCCGATATGATGGCGGCTGGGGGCTGGGCCTGGGGGCCGTTGATTCTGGCGCATTTAGGGGTTGCCCAATCGGCAGCGGCACCGCCGGACGGGCGGCAAGCGGCCATCTGGCACCGACTGCCAGACTATAGCGATTACACGCCGTTAACCGAACCCGGCACCCTACCGGTGCTGCCCGATGCAGCGCGCCAACGCCTGCAAGATATGTTGGGGGGGCAATCCGAAATTCGCCAACAGCAAAGCGATTATGCCGCAGCGCTGGCAGCCAGTTTTGACCGGCCGGACGCTGGGCCGTCACCGGCGCTTGTGCTGGCCGAAGCTGGTACCGGCACCGGCAAAACACTTGGCTATCTCGCCCCGGCCACCCTATGGGCCGAAAAGAATGGTGGCACGGTTTGGATTTCCACTTACACGCGTACACTGCAGCATCAAATTGCCGCTGAATTGACCCGGTTTTACCCAGATGCGGGCGACCGTGCTGCCAAGGTGGTGATACGCAAAGGCCGCGAAAATTACCTATGTCTTTTGAATTTGGAAGAAGCCCTAACACAAATGCCTGGACAACCGCGCCGCGCCACCGCATTGGGGTTGATGGCACGCTGGGCCGGCGCCACCCCAGACGGCGATCTGACCGGCGCTAGTTTTCCGGCGTGGTTGCTCGATCTTTTGGGGCGCCCCCAAACGGTTGGGCTGGCAGATCGGCGCGGCGAATGTATTCACGCCGCCTGCAGCCATTATAACCGGTGCTTTGTTGAAAAATCGATCCGCGCTGCCAAACGCGCCAATATTGTTGTGACCAACCACGCGCTAGTGATGATCCAAGCGGCCTATGGCGGCCAGTCAGACCGACGCGACCCAACCCGCTATGTTTTTGACGAGGGTCATCATGTTTTTGATGCAGCCGATAGCGCGTTTTCGGCCTATTTGAGCGGCCGCGAAGCAAGCGAATTACGACATTGGATTCGTGGCGCCGAAGATGGGCGGCGCGGGCGGGCGCGCGGCCTGAAACGACGGCTTGAAGATTTGCTTGCCGGTGACACCGCGGCATTAGCTGATCTTGACGCGGCGCTTGAGGCGGCGCGTGAATTGCCCGGTCAGGGCTGGCAAAACCGTATTTCCGCGTTTCAACCTATGGGCGCTGCTGAAACATTTTTTATGCATCTGCGCGCCGCGCTTTACAGCAATGTGGCAGACCCAGAAAGCCTGTATGATTTGCAAACCGCGCTACACCCAGCACCAGACGCCGTGCAAGCCGCTGCGGTGCCCTTTGTTAGCGCCATTGCCGCTATCACCGTGCCATTGACGCGGCTTGCCACCGCCTTAAAAGCGGTTCTTGATGATAATGCCGACACCCTAGATAGTGCCGGGCGGGGCCGCATTGAAGGCGCCATCAGGGGCATTGAGCTGCGCGCCTCAGGCCCCCTAAATGCATGGCAATTAATGCTGGCTGATGTCAGCGGCGGAGCGCGAGACGGCTTTGTCGACTGGATGCAAATTGACCGGCTGGACGGTCAGGATCGTGATGTGGGGGTCGCGCGGCACTGGCTCGATCCAACCATTCCTTTTGCCCATAGCGTTCTTGATAAAGCCCATGGCGCGGTTATCACTTCAGCCACTTTGCAAGACGATGCCACGGTTAAACCAAATGATGCCGAAGCCACAAGTGCTACCGTCGCCGATGGCTCCGCCCTGGGCGCGCCGCCACATGATGGCTGGCAATCGGCGATCGCGCTGACCGGTGCGGCGCATCTTGACCATGCCGCCATGCGGGTCAGCTTTGCATCACCCTTTGATTATCAAAACCAAACCCGCATCTTTGTCGTTAATGATCTTGACCGCGACCGCCCGGAAGCCACCGCTAGCGCGATGGCTGGTCTGATGACCGCGGCTGGCGGCGGCGGGCTCGGGCTGTTTACTGCGATTCGGCGCCTACGCAGCGTCTACCCGGCATTGGCAACGCGGCTTGATGCGGCTGGTTTGCCGCTTTATGCGCAACATATTGATCAGATGAATTTACAGACCTTGCTGGCGATGTTCCGTGAAGACCCAGCCTCATGTCTGCTTGGCACAGATGCGGTTCGCGATGGCATTGATGTGCCCGGCGCGGCCTTGCGGTTGATTGTGTTTGACCGCATGCCATGGCCCAGAAGTGATATTTTATTTGCCGCACGGGCGGCTTGGCAGGGCCGCGATAATTGGACCGAGCGACAAACCCGGCTAAAGCTGCGACAGGCCTTTGGCCGGTTGATCCGGCGGCAAACAGACCGCGGTGTGTTTGTGATGCTGGATAGCCGATTGCCAACCCGGCTGACCTCGGCGTTTCCGCCAGATGTCGCGATAGAGCGCGTCGGCCTTGCCGAAGCCATCGCCAAAACCAAGGCGTTCTTACGCGAAGACCAAGACTAGTCAGCCAATAAAAAACCGGAAGGTAGTTGCCTACCCTCCGGTTTCTAACTGTAACGACAGTCGGTGAATAGCGGTGGCTTAGAAGCCCATACCGCCCATACCGCCCATGCCGCCCATGCCGCCCATATCAGGGGCTGGCATTGCGTCTTTTGGTTCTGGCTTTTCAGCAACCATAGCTTCGGTTGTGATCAACAAACCAGCCACTGACGCGGCATTTTGCAATGCAGAACGCACCACTTTAGTTGGATCAATCACACCTGCTTTGATCATGTCGGTGAATTCGTTGTTTTTCGCATCGAAGCCAATATTATCGTCTTTGCCTTCCATGAGTTTGCCAACGATCACAGAGCCTTCAGCACCGGCGTTCTGCGCGATGTTGCGGGCTGGAGCCTGCAAAGCACGACGCACAATTTCGATACCAACTTCCTGATCACGGTTGCTTGGCTTCAGCTTATCAAGCGCAGGAATTGACCGCACCAGAGCCACACCGCCACCAGGTACAATGCCTTCTTGAACGGCAGCACGGGTTGCGTGCATGGCATCGTCAACGCGGTCTTTACGCTCTTTCACTTCAACTTCGGTTGCACCGCCAACTTTGATCACCGCAACACCGCCAGCCAATTTGGCCAGGCGCTCTTGGAGCTTTTCACGATCATAGTCAGATGTTGACTCTTCAGCTTGCGCACGGATCTGGTTACAACGGGCTTCAATTTCACCCTTTGCACCTGAGCCGTCAACGATAGTGGTCTCATCTTTGGTGATTTCAACGCGCTTGGCCGAACCCAGCATTTCGAGTGTCAGCGTATCAAGAGAAATGCCCACTTCTTCAGACACCACAGTACCGTTGGTCAGGATGGCAATATCTTCAAGCATGGCTTTACGACGATCGCCAAAGCCAGGGGCCTTAACAGCCGCAACTTTCAGACCGCCACGCAGACGGTTAACAACCAATGTTGCCAAAGCTTCGCCTTCGATGTCTTCAGCAATGATCAACAATGGACGGCCAGACTGAACGACTTTTTCAAGGATCGGCAGCATGTCCTGCAGGTTTGACAATTTCTTTTCGTGCAGCAGGATATATGGCTCATCCAAAGTGGCGCGCATTTTTTCTGCATCAGTCACGAAATAAGGTGACAGGTAACCGCGGTCAAACTGCATGCCTTCAACAACTTCAAGCTCAGTCGCCAAGCTTTTGGCTTCTTCGACGGTGATCACACCTTCGTTACCTACACGTTCCATGGCTTCAGCAATCATCTTACCGATTTCTTCTTCGCCGTTGGCAGAAATTGTGCCGACCTGCGCCACTTCATCAGATGTTGAAATTTTCTTTGAGCGTGACCCAAGCGAAGCAACAACAGCTTCAACCGCCATGTCGACACCGCGCTTCAGATCCATCGGGTTCATACCAGAGGCAACCGCTTTGGCGCCTTCTTGGGCAATGCACTGTGCCAGAACAGTGGCTGTTGTTGTGCCGTCACCGGCAACATCATTGGCCTTTGATGCGACTTCACGCACCATCTGTGCACCCATGTTTTGGAACTTGTCTTTCAGTTCGATATCTTTGGCAACCGTTACACCATCTTTGGTGATACGTGGAGCGCCGAAAGATTTTTCGAGAACAACGTTGCGGCCTTTTGGACCAAGTGTAACTTTCACAGCGTTGGCCAGAATATCGACACCTTCGAGCATCTTGGTTCTGGCGTCTGCGCCGAATTTGACTTCTTTAGCAGCCATTTTTTTAAACTTCCTTTAATTTGTTAGTTCGTTCGTAATCAGGGTTTCGGTTCTACCGTTAGCTGATTTACTCGATGACACCCATGATGTCAGATTCCTTCATGATCAGATATTCCTGACCATCAATCTTGACTTCGGTGCCTGACCATTTGCCAAACAACACATTGTCACCGGCTTTGACGTCTAGCGGCTGGACCTTGCCAGTCTCGTCACGCGCACCTGCGCCGACGGCAATAACCTTGCCTTCCATTGGCTTTTCCTTAGCTGTATCAGGAATGATGATACCGCCGGCAGTCTTTTGTTCTGATTCCATCCGCTGTACAACGACGCGGTCATGAAGAGGCCTGAATTTCATGCCTATAATCTCCTCCAAATAAGTCTGTTAATAGCCTTTGGCACTCACACCTGTAGAGTGCTAACTTGCCACGGTTGGTAATTGGGATATGCGCGACAATTTGTCAAGAGATGCCATCAAAAAAAATCAAAAATGGACCTATTTTGCAACTATCAGGCGGGCACGGTGGTCAAGTGGGGCTGTCAGGTGGGGCGATTAGTGGCGGGTGCGCGGGCTATCAGGCATGTGCTGGAAATGACAGGTAATCGATAGGCGCGCATGCTGCCAATGCGATAATTGCGAGGTCTTGATCACGGCATGGGTAAAGCCGCACCGGCGCAGATAATCAATTTGATCAGGAATCACATAACGCGCCTTACAAAGCCGCCTGCGGCAATCCTATCAATTTACAAACCGTAACATGGGTTGCTATAGACGGTATGACTGCAGACTATTTGCCCTGTTTGATTGCGCATTCATTGTCTTGGAAAGG